>JAEEGJ010005481.1_pt1 | contig 39840 bp, 33 predicted proteins | sample 8958761 | NCBI WGS metagenome assembly JAEEGJ01 (sample SAMN16246546, study PRJNA631951) | gut metagenome | biome: gut microbiome; feature: rumen; material: RS-attached | host: Bos | place: Iran: Karaj | collected 2018-10 | reverse complement strand
CCCGAAGGGACGACGGAAGACGATGGTGAGCACCAATCGCCCAGGCAGGGGCAACGCCCCTGAATAATGGGTGACACCGCAATAAGTCCCGAAGGGACGACGAAACCGATGCGCAAGGTCTGTCGTCCCTTCGGGACTTTGGGGCCATGACACAGGGGCGTTGCCCCTGCCTGTAATCCGCCGTCCCTTCGGGACTTTTGCTGCGCCGACTTATAAGCAGGGATTGGATTGAAAAAGTCCGAAGGCTTCGGACTGTTTGTCCGAAGGCTTCGGACACTCTGTCCGAAGGCTTCGGACTCTTCGTCCGAAGGCTTCGGACGAAGAGTCCGAAATGTAAAGAAAAATTGCGGACAGCTTTACAACGACAAAAACGAGGAGGTTACACAAAAAAGACTTCCCAACGTTGGGAAGTCGTTCTTTCTTGTAGCAAGGGAAGGGGAAGTGAGCTCTTTATTCGCTTTCCAGGCTTGAGGCTACCGACTGATAGGCCTGCGCCATTGTGGCTTGCACATTCTCGGGTCCTTGACCTACGGGATAGATGGGCTGATGAATGGTGAGGCGCAAGCGGTGCCAGTTGACGAAGTGGCCGTCACGCATGCGGGGCATCACGTGGAAAGAGCCATTGATGGTGATGGGCACAACGGGCAGCTGCAGCTCGTCGGCCAAGGCGAAGGCGCCTTTCTTGAATGGGCCCATCTGGCCGGTGAAGGTGCGGGCACCCTCGGGAAAGACGGTGACGCTGGTGCCGCCCTGCAGCGTGCGCCGAGCGTCGTCATAGGTTTTCTTTATGCGCGAGGCACCGCTCTTGTCAACGAAAATCTGCTTCGACTTCGCACAGGCCCACCCCACGAAGGGAATCTTGCGCAGCGACTGCTTCATCATCCACTTGAAGTTGCGGTTCAGATAGCCGTAGATGAGGAAGATGTCAAAGGCACCCTGATGGTTGGCCACGAAGACATAGGACTGTTTCTTCTCTATCTGATGACGTCCCTCCACCTTGACGGGCAACAGCAACAGCCAGAGGACGACTCGTCCCCAGAGGTGCCCAGGGTAATAGCCCCAAAAGTGGCCTTTGCCGATAGAGCAGCCCACGGCAGTGACAACAGCGGTGATGATGGTGGCGACCAATCCTAAGGGTAGTGCAATCAACAACTGATAGATGCGATACAGGTATTTCATTGAGAGTTGAGAGTTGAGAGTTGAGAGTTGAGGGTTGAGAGTTGAGAGTTGAGGGTTGATTTCAGCGCTTGCATTTCAGATGAATGACCACAATCTCGCCGGTAGCTCCAAAACGGATGGGGATGACGCCGCCCACGCCCTTCGAGACATAGAGGGCACGGTCGCCCACCCTGTACAGGCCGTGGATGTCCTTGAATTTGAAGGCAGCCGGCGTCAGGCCCAGCAGTGTGATCTGCCCGGCATGGGTGTGACCGCTCAGCGTGAGCTGCGCATGACAATGTGGCAGAATTTTGTTGCGCCACGAATAGGGGTCGTGCTCAAGCATCACCACGAACTCATCGCGGCTGACGCCTCGCAAGGTGGCGTTGATGTCGCCCTTCTGGGGTGAGCGGTCGCCCGCGCCGTCGTTCTCCATGCCGGCTATAACGATGTGCGACGAGTCGCGGACAATATCTAAATGGCCGTTCATCAGCACTTTCCACCCCATGTCGCGCTGGGCCTCGACGGTACGCCCTAAGCAGAGGTAGCGCTCATACTCGTCCATGCCGGTGGTGTCGACATAGATGGGATAGTCGTGGTTGCCCAAAACGGAGATGACGCCGTCGCGGGCCTTGATGCCTTTCAGGATGTCTTGGCAGACCACAATCTCTGAAGCTTCTTTGTTCTGTATGTCGCCGGTGAACACGACCAAGTCGGCATGCTGGGCGTTGATGCTGTCGACGACGGTCTGAAGGATGCTGCGGCGGCTGCCAGTGTAAGTGCCTACATGGGCATCGCTGAACTGCACGATGCGGTAGCCGTCGAAAGCCTCGGGCAGGTCGCGGCTGGCATACTCGATGTGCACAACCTCAACCTGACGGAATCCCACGAAGGTGCCCCAGAGGAAGATGTGCCAGCACAGCAGCAAGACGACAAGCAGCGTCAAGCGCAGCCAGCGGCGGTGGCTACGCCGCCATATCAGTGCGAAGAGGAGTGAAAGAAGGGCCAGTGCCCCCCAACCTATATATAAATAGGTATCGGGCGATAGCAGGATGAACAGCTGAAGGAAGGACATGGCCGTGAGTGTTTCTGTTGGGTCTTACTTCATGTATGCTTGCTTTTGCCTATCTGAACAGCACGGCCTGTCCGCATTTCTCGCGGTCCGCCACAATTCCGTTGTCGTAGACCACATGGCCGTTGCAGAGGGTCTTTTCTACGCGCCACTGGAACTGCTGCCCTTCAAAGGGGCTCCATTTGCACTTGCTTTCAATGATGTCGCGGCTCACCGTCCACGGGCTGCTGGGCCTGACGATGGTGATGTCGGCCTGATAGCCGGGACGCAGGAAGCCACGGTTGCGCACTTCGAAGATTTGTGCGGGGTTATGGGCCATAAGCTCCACCAGCCGCTCGATGGTGACCACGCCCTCGTCGACGAGCGAGAGCATGGCGGGCAGGGCAAACTGGATGGACGGCATACCGCTGGCAGCACGTGCACAGCCGCCTTCCTTCTGCGCCAGCAGATGGGGGGCGTGGTCGGTGCCGATGGTGCTGATGCGGCCGTCCATGAGCCCTTGGCGCAAGGCTTCCTGGTCGATGACGCTCTTGATGGCGGGGTTGACCTTGATGCGCGTGCCCAGGCGCTGGTAGTCGACGGTGGAGAACCACAGATGGCCTACCGTCGCCTCAGCGGTGATGACATGCAGGCAGTTGGCAGGAATCATCTCCAGCTCTGCCGCCGTGCTGATATGGGCGATGTGCAAGCGTGTCTGATATCTCACGGCCAGCTCGATGGCTTTCATCGTAGAAGCCATGCAGGCCTCCTCGCTGCGGATGAGCTGATGCGCCCACACAGGAGGGTCGTCGCCGTAGCGTTCCTGGAAGTAGCGCATGTTCTCATCGATGAGGGCGGTGTCTTCGCAATGGGTCATCAGGGGCAGTGGCGTCTCGCTGAAGATACGCTCCAGAGCTTCGTCGCGGTCTACCAGCATGTTGCCTGTCGAACTGCCCATAAAGAGCTTAATGCCCGGTATGCGGTGTGTGTCAAGTTGGGGGAAGAGGGCAGTGTTGTCGTTGGTGGCACCGAAGAAGAAACTGTAGTTCACATGGCTCTTCTGGCTGGCCAGCTCAAATTTCTGCTCCAAGGCCTCCAAGGTAGTGGTCTGCGGCACAGTGTTGGGCATGTCGAAGAAGGTGGTCACGCCGCCTGCGGCAGCTGCCCGTGTCTCGCTCTCGATGTCGGCCTTGTCGGTCAGACCGGGCTCACGGAAATGCACATGCTCGTCGATGACACCTGGCAACACATAGCAGCCTGTGGCATCTATAAAAGACCCTCCCCCATCCCCTCCCTGTAAGAGAGGGGAGTAATTACCTTGCAAGCCCTTACAGTCATTGTCCTTATTGCCTATAGAGGTATTATCTCCCATCCCTACAGGGAGGGGCTGGGGGAGGGTCTGCACTATCTTCTCTCCGTCAATGACAATATCGCCAACAAAGGCCTTGCCCTCATTGACTATCGTTCCTCCCTGAATGATGGTTTTCATGATTTATTCTGTAGCAGCGTCAGTTTCCGCTGCGGTTTCGTCGTCTATTTCTCCCTTCATGCGTGCAAGAATCTCCTTGGCTTTCGAGTAATATTCCTTGACGTAGTGGTCGTTCTTGAACCTGTCGGTGGCCTTGCCCATGATTTCCTCTATCTGCGGCGTAAGCACGGGATAGGGATAGCTGGATGTGAGCAGCTGGAAGGCGCAGGGCCCCAGCACATTGTCGAGGTTGGCCAGTATGAAGCCGGTCTCTAAGCTGTCAAGCTGCATCAGCAGGCGGTCGTTCTCGGCCGACAGCGTCGTGGCTATGGTGCGCTCGTCGATGCCGTCGAAAATCATCTGCGCCTCCTTGCGGCCCAGCTCCTCGCGCTGGTTCTCTAACTGGATGTGCTTGTCGATGTATTCGTAGAGCTTCTCGTTCATCGGCGTACCGCTCACCTTGTTGCCCGTCTTGTCGATGGTCACCTTGATGTCGCCTTTCTCTATGACCAGCGGCATACCGCCGTCGCGGATGCTGAGCATGGCAAGGTGGGTGGAGTCCAACTGTCCGGTAAAGCCAAAGTCGCCATGCACCACCTCACACGAATCGATGCTCTTCAAATCTGCTCCTGTCAGAACTTTCAGATAGAGTTTGCTGCCATCCAGCACTGACACCGACGAGGTGCCGTGAATGTTGTACGTTTCGGAATATTGCTCTGCACATGCTGTGACCAACGCGACCACAACAAAGGCAGCATACATCATTTTGTTTGTAGACATGTTTGTTTTTTTGACTTTGGCCTACAAATGTACAACGATAGTTTGAAGTACGGAAAAAAAAGAGCGCAAATTAGGGAAAAATTTGCGCAATTTAAACAATTGAGGCTGCCTTTTAGCGTTTTTTTGCCTCTTTCTTCAGTTCGGCGTCGATTCTGACGACGGTATAAAGCTGGATGACAGCAGCTATGAGAAGGAGGACGAGCCAGTTGTTGTGCACATAGTTGACCCACGTCAGATGGTCGAGGCCGAAGGGGTTGCCGTCGTCGGCAAACATCAGTGCGGCACAGAGGATGAGCAGCACGTCGCTCAGGAGCATGATGCGGCGCAGGCGCTGGATGGTGAAGTTGTCGCCCTCATAGCGCTGCTGCACCTGCATGGCAACAAAGGCCAGGGCACCGACGGCGAAGAGCCACGGCGCCACGCTCTTGCACACCATCCAAAGGGCGGCGCCTGCCACCATGAGCACGGCGCCGACGATGAACACGGCGTTCTGCAGATTATTCAACTGTTTCATTGCCGGTCAGGGTCTGGGGTGTAGGGTCGTCGTCGCTGAGAACGAAGACGTCCTCGTCGTCCATCTTCATGAAATGTTGCTCACGGGCCACACGCTCCACCGCCTTCATGTCGGTCTGCATGAGGTAGATCTGCTCCAGGTTGGCCTTCGTCAAGGCTCTGTGCTGGGCTATCTCGGCCTTCAGCTCGTTCATGTGGCTCTGGTATTTCATGTGCCCAACGATGCTGTTGTCGCCGACAAAGCCGACGAGGAGCACGCCTAAGGCAATCACTACCAAGTATTTGTTCACATGAAGGATGGTCTTCGCCACCTTCTTCGATTTCTGTATAAATTCTTTTTTGTCCATTTTTCAATATTCTATCTTCAACAACCGTCCACCCCCACCCTCTCAGGCCAATTCCAAATCGAAGGCCACACGCAGTTTCTCCACGGAAGGATTCTGCTGGCTCATCGACTCAAACTGCTCGCGTCGGGTCAGCACCTTTGCCTGCTCCTGCTGCTCGGCCACGCGCATGGTCAGCGTGATGGCGCTGTTGTGCAGGTATATCTGCAGGGTCTTCACGATGCTGCCCTTGATGGTGTCCATCTCTGCCTTGATAATCTCGTTGGGCACCATCACCTCCACGGCGGGCATCGCGGTGATGGCGGGGTTCATGTTCTTCATTCTGGCAGCGATGCCGCTGAGTCGCTGCGGCATGCGGTTGCACATCGACATCCACTGCAGCTCCAGGTCTTCCTGCGTAAAGGTCTGCTGCTCGGGCTGTTTCTTGTCGTCATTGCCCATCGTGCCGGGCAGAATCTGCATCTTGCGGGGATGGCTCTGCTCACGCAGGTTGCTCCACGACGAGGTGATGCCCGACAGGCGCAGACGGGCTCCCTGTCCGGCCGTTTTGTTCTCTTGTGGGGCAGCAATCTGGCTGTCAGGCTGCGCTGCGCTCTCTGGTTTCACAGCCGCGGCTACCTGCGGGGCCGACTTCACTTCGGGCTGTGGCGACGGCTGCCCCTCCTTCTTCTGTACAGGGGTGGCCATCAGTTTCTTAAACAGGTTTTTCAGTCTCTTGGGCTGACGCCCACTGCCGAAGCCGTCGTCGGGCTGGGTGATCTGCGCTATCTCGATGAGTGTCAGCTCCACCAGCAGACGCTTGTTCGACGATGCCCGGTAGCTCATGTCGCACTGGTTCATCAGCCGCAGTGCCTGATAGAGGAAACGGGTGTCGGCTTTCTTTGCCTGCGCCTGATAGCGCACGCTCTGCTGCTCGCTCACCTCCAGCAGGGGCAGTGTCTGCGGGTCCTTAGCCATCAGCACGTTGCGCACGTGCTTGGCCAGACCCTGTATGAGCAGGCCGCCGTCGAAGCCTTTGCCGACGATGTCGTTGAGCAGCACCATCAGCTGCGTTACATTATTATTAATAGAGAGGTCGACGATTTGGAAGTAATAGTCGGCATCGAGCACGTTCAGGTCTTCTATCACCTTCTTGTAGGTGATGTTGCCCTGGCAGAACGACGCCGCCTGGTCGAAGATACTCAGTGCGTCGCGCATACCGCCATCGGCTTTCTCGGCGATGACGGCCAGCGCCTCTTCCTCATATTGTATTCCCTCCTTCTCGGCCACGCTTTTCAGATGGGCGATGGTGTTCTGCACGGTCATGCGCTCGAAGTCGTAGATCTGGCAGCGGCTCAGGATGGTGGGCAGTATCTTGTGCTTCTCCGTGGTGGCGAGGATGAAGATGACGTGTGCGGGCGGTTCCTCCAGGGTTTTCAGGAAGGCGTTGAAGGCGGCCGTCGACAGCATGTGCACCTCGTCGATGATAAAGACTTTGTATTTCCCCACTTGCGGCGGTATGCGCGTCTGCTCCATCAGCGTCTTGATGTGCTCCACCGAGTTGTTCGACGCAGCGTCAAGCTCGAAGATGTTCAGCGACCGCTGCTCGTTGAAGCTCTGACAGCTCTCGCACTCGCCGCAGGCCTCACCGTCGGCCGTGGGATTCTGACAGTTGATGGCCTTGGCAAAGATGCGGGCGCAGGTGGTCTTGCCTACGCCACGAGGACCGCAGAACAGATAGGCATGGGCCAGCTTGCCGCTCTTCACAGCGTTCTTCAGCGTGGTGGTCAGCGCAGACTGACCTACCACCGTGTCAAACGACATGGGGCGGTATTTTCGGGCCGATACGATATATTCCATAGCTGTGTGATTGTTACAGACGGCAAAATTACAAAAGAAAAAACGAAATACAAAGGAAAAATGATGTTTTTTCTAAAAAAATGATTACCTTTGGCACGCCATTTGCAAACTTAGAGACAAAGTATAGTGCAAAACAGATGACAAGCCAGTTCTCACCCAAAGTGTCTGAGATCCTCTCTTTCTCACGAGAGGAGGCAGCTCGTCTGGCCTCAAGCTCCGTTGGGCCAGAACATCTGCTCTTAGGACTCTTGCGACAGAAGGAGGGGCCGGTGGTGGACGTTTTCCGCCGCCTGCGCCTCAACATACCCCAGTTAAAGTACGAATTAGAGGCAAAGGTACGACAGGATGACATGTTCAAGCCCAGCTACACGCACGAGCTGGTGCTCAACGAGAAGGCATCCAACATCCTCAAGCTCGCCGTGCTCGAGGCGCGCATTCAGCGTGTGCAGCGCGTTGACGAGCAACACCTCTTGCTGGCCATCCTGCACGACTCAGTCAACAACGGAGCCAAACAAATCCTTGAACAGAACGACATGAATTACGAAGACGTGCTGACGCTACTGCGCTCTCAGCCTTCAAACCCCAACCCGCAATCCGCATCCCCCACCTCTCGTCCTTCAAGCGCCACCACTCAGCCTGAAGACGGCATCTCGCTTCCCGACGAAGACGAGGAGGACTACGAAGAGTCATCCCAAGGCTCTTCCGCAGGAAGCGGCACCGCCGCTTCAAAGACTCAGACCGCACAGAAGCAAAAGAGCAAGACGCCGGTCCTCGACAATTTCTCCACCGACCTCACCGCCGCCGCCCTCGAAGACAAGCTCGACCCCATCGTCGGCCGAGAGCACGAGATACAGCGCGTGCTGGAAATCCTTGGACGCAGAAAGAAGAACAACCCCATCCTCATCGGTGAGCCGGGCGTGGGAAAGAGTGCCATCGTAGAAGGTCTGGCGCAGCTCATCGCTCAGCGCAAGTGCTCGCCGATGTTCTTCGGCAAGCGCATCCTCAGCCTCGACATGACAGGCATCGTGGCCGGCACGAAGTACCGCGGACAGTTTGAGGAGCGCATCAAGGCGCTGCTGAAAGAGCTGGAGAAAAGCCCGGAGATCATCATCTTCATCGACGAGATACACACCATCATCGGTGCCGGCGGTTCGGCGGGAGCCATGGACGCCGCCAACATCATGAAGCCGGCGCTGGCACGAGGCACCATCCAGTGCATCGGCGCCACCACGCTCGACGAGTACCGCAACTCCATCGAGAAGGACGGAGCCTTGGAGCGCCGTTTCCAGAAGGTCATCGTAGAGCCTACCACGGCTGAAGAGACGCTGGCCATCCTGCATAACATCAAGGATCGCTACGAGCGCCACCACCACGTGGAGTACACCGAGGAGGCCATCAACTCATGTGTCAAATTGACAGAGCGATACATCGCCGACCGTGCCTTCCCCGACAAGGCCATCGACGCCATGGACGAGACCGGCTCGCGCGTACATCTGAAGAACGGCACCATTCCGCCGGAGATTACCGAGAAGGAAAAGGAGCTGGCACGCGTAAAAGACCGCAAGCAGAGCGCCGTGCGTGGGCAGAACTTCGAGCTGGCGGCCAGCTACCGCGACCGGCAGACGGAGCTGGAGGCCGAGCTGGCTGCACTCACAGAGCAGTGGCGCAGCGGCAACAGCGACGACCGTCAGACCGTGGGCGAAGAGGAGGTGGCCAGCGTCGTGTCGATGATGAGCGGAGTGCCCGTACAGCGCATGGCGCAGAGCGAGGGCATACGCCTCAAGGGCATGGCCAAGGAGCTGAAGGAGCTGGTCATCGCACAGGATGCAGCCATCGACAAGATGGTGCGCGCCATACAGCGCAACCGCGTCGGTCTGAAAGACCCCAACCACCCCATCGGTGCCTTCATGTTCCTCGGACCGACAGGCGTGGGAAAGACTTACTTGGCCAAGAAGCTGGCGGAGTTTATGTTCGGCAGCGCCGACGCGCTGATACGTGTCGATATGTCGGAATACACAGAGTCATTCAACGTCAGCCGACTCATCGGCGCACCTCCGGGATATGTGGGCTACGAGGAGGGCGGACAGCTCACAGAGCGCGTAAGGCGCAAGCCCTACTCCATCGTCCTCTTAGATGAGATTGAGAAGGCACACGGCAATGTCTTCAACCTCTTGCTGCAGGTGCTCGACGAGGGCCGGCTGACCGACGGCAACGGTCGCTTCGTCGACTTCCGCAACACGGTCATCATCATGACCAGCAACGCCGGCACGCGACAGCTGAAGGACTTCGGGCACGGTGTGGGATTCACGGCCGGCAGCATCGGACTGGCCATGAACGAGCAGGACCGCGAACATGCGCGCAGCATCGTGCAGAAAGCGCTGTCGAAGCAGTTCTCGCCGGAGTTTCTCAACCGCCTCGACGAGATCATCACCTTCGACCAGCTCGACCTCGACGCCATCAAGCGCATCGTCAACGTGGAGCTGAAGCCGCTGCTGAAACGCATTGCCGACCTGGGCTACACCGTGGAGCTGAGCGACGACGCACGCGAGTTTGTGGCCACCAAGGGCTACGACGTGCAGTTCGGTGCCCGTCCGCTGAAGCGCGCCCTGCAGAACTACGTCGAGGACGGCATCTGCGAGCTCATCCTCGAGGGCAACCTCCCCGCTGGCAGCACCATCAGTGTCAGCAAGAACCCGGAAAAGGAAGAACTGACATTCATCATTGACAACGAAGGAAAATAGATTTTGAGAAAACAATGAGAAAGAATTAGAAAGAATTTATTCCAACAATGAGGAAGAATTATTCTTTCTAATTCTTGAATGTAATTATTTCTAATTCTTTCTAATTTCTTTCCAAATAAATAAAGACATTCCTTTCATCATTCTAAAGACTGACAAATTGACAGAGAAACACATTGTCTTAGAAGACATCGACCCCGTCGTATTTTACGGCGTGGGCAACGCACACCTGCAGATGCTCAAGGCGCTGTACCCCAAGCTTCGCATCGTGGCGCGCGACAACGTTGTGCGTGTCTTGGGCGACGAGGCACAGCTCGCAGCCTTCGAAGAGAGCGTAGAGCGCATGCGCCAGCACGTGCTGAAGTTCAACGCACTGAAGGAGGAGGACATCCTCGACATCACACGAGGCAAACGGCTCAACGACGACGTGCCCGACGACGTCGTCTGCTACACCACCAACGGACGGCCCATCAAGGCACGGTCGGCCAACCAGCAGCACCTCATCGATGCCTACCATGACAATGACATGGTGTTCGCGGTAGGACCGGCGGGAACAGGCAAGACCTACCTGTCCATCGCGCTGGCTGTCAAGGCACTGAAGGAGAAGACGGCCAAGAAAATCATCCTCTCGCGACCGGCTGTAGAGGCGGGCGAGAAGCTGGGATTCCTGCCCGGCGACATGAAGGACAAGATTGACCCCTACCTGCAGCCGCTCTACGATGCGCTGGAGGACATGCTGCCGCAGGTGAAGCTGCAGGACATGATGGAGAAGCACGTCATACAGATAGCGCCGCTGGCCTTTATGCGCGGCCGCACGCTGAGCGATGCTGTCGTCATTCTCGACGAGGCGCAGAACACCACGCCGGCGCAGATACGTATGTTCCTCACACGCATGGGATGGAACACGAAGATGATCATCACCGGCGACACCTCGCAGATAGACCTCCCGCGCTCGCAGAAGAGCGGCCTCATCGAGGCGCTCCACATCCTCACCGGCATTGAGGGCATCGGCGTCGTCAACCTCACCCAGAAGGACATCGTCCGCCACAAGCTCGTCACCCGCATCGTCAACGCCTACGAGGACTTCGACCGAGAGCGCCAAGCCGATTGAGTGCCAAGCCGTGATTGCCGACAATGATTTTGCACACCAATCATCAACAACCATGAAATTTATAGCTATTATCCCTGCGCGCTACGCATCGACGCGCTTCCCAGGCAAGCCGCTGGCCATGTTGGGCGGTAAAGCCGTGATACAGAGAGTTTACGAACAGGTGGCCAAGGCGCTCAACTCACCCCTCACCTCCCCCACCCTGCCAGTTTATGTAGCCACCGACGACGAGCGCATCTTTGCCGCTGTTGAGGCCTTCGGCGGCAAGGCAGTGATGACGCGCGCCGACCACCAGAGCGGCACCGACCGCATAGAGGAGGCGGCAGAGAAGATTGGCACCGACGCCGACGTCATCATCAATGTGCAGGGTGACGAGCCTTTTGTGCAGTCGTCGCAGATAGAGACGCTGATGCACCTCTTCGACGATGCCGAGACGCAGATAGGCACCATAGGCAAGCCTTTTGACACAATGGAGGCTGTGCTGAACCCCAACTCGCCGAAGATTGTCTGCGATGTGCGTGGCTATGCTCTCTACTTCAGCCGCTCGGTCATTCCCTTCATCCGTGGCAAGGAGCAGGGGACGTGGCTGGAGCATTTCCCCTTTGTCAAGCACTTAGGTCTCTACGCCTACCGTCGCGACGTACTGGCGCAGATCACGCAGCTGCCCCAGAGCATTCTGGAACGGGCGGAGAGTCTCGAGCAGTTGCGCTGGCTGCAGAACGGTTACCGCATCAAAGTGGGTCTCACCGATGTAGAGACCGTCGGCATCGACACGCCCGAAGACCTGGCCCGTGCCGAGGCGTTCCTCCAGGCTTCAGGCTTGTGACCAAAGAGTCCCGAAGGGACAACGGAAGACGATGGTGAGCACCAATCGTCCAGGCTGGGGCAACGCCCCTGAATAATGGTGAACGCCGCAAAAAGTCCCGAAGGGACGACGGAACAGCTGATCTGATTCCGTCGTCCCTTCGGGACTTTTTTGTACTGTGAGGTTGGAATCATACATAGTTTGGTTGCTAATTATGTCAGTTGATACCGCGAAGCGGCCTGAGAAAAAACAAATAAAAACCAGAAAAACAAATAAAAACAATTTGAGACAATAGCTCAATGCGCAGCCCTCCCCTCTTGAACCCTGCCCTTACGGGGAGGGGCTAGGGGTGGGGTCTGTAATATCAGTAACATCCTGTCAGCAAAGAAGGGGCAGCAAAGAAGGGGCAGCAAAGAAGGGGCAGCAAAGAAGGGGCAGCAAAGAAGGGGCAGCAAAAAAGGGGCAGCAAAGAAAAGGCAGCAAAGAAAATTACGACCTGTGCGGATGGAATGATGACATAGTTACGTCGCTAATTAGGTCTGTTTGTTCCCCGAGTTCTGTCGTCCCTTCAGGACTGTTCAACCCAATCCCTGCTAATAGGTCGGCGCAGCAAAAGTCCCGAAGGGACGACAGACCCTGCGCATCGGTTCCGTCGTCCCTTCGGGACTTATTTTTGTGTCGCTGATTAGCAGGGGCTATGCCCCTGCCTGGACGATTGGTGCTCACCATCGTCTTCCGTCGTCCCTTCGGGACTATTTGCTGCGCCTTGCCCGCCGCGCAGCTCAATGCGCAGCCATTCCCCCCCTTGCAAAGGGGGGGGCAGGGGGGGATTCACTCTGCGCAGATGAATCCCCCTCTAACTCCCCCTTTGCAAGGGGGAGAATAAGTTACCTCTGCAACGCCTACATGACGGCGCAGTCCTTCCCCTCCTTTTCCAAAGGAGTGGCCAGGTGTGGTTTGTCAGAGATGTCCCAACCTCTTTACAGCCCCGAAGGGGCGGCAGAGGACAGGCAGGGGCAACGCCCCTGTATAGGGCAGCACAACAACAAGCCCCGAAGGGGCGGCAGAATAATCCGTCGTCCCTTCGGGACTTTTGGGTGGTGGGGGTGCCATGATACAGGGGCGTTGCCCCTGCCTGTAATCCGCCGTCCCTTCGGGACTTTTTGTATGGTGGGGGTGCCATGATACAGGGGCGTTGTCCCTGCCTGGACGATTGGTGCTCACCATCGTCTTCCGCCGTCCCTTCGGGACTTTTGCTGCGCCGACCTATTTGCAGGGATTGGGTTGAAATTTGCGACGTAACTATGTCTTATTCATCTGCACAGGTCGAAGAATTACTGACATTACAGACCCCACCCCTAACCCCTCCCCTTGAAGGGAGGGGATGGCTGCGCATTGAGATACGCGACGGGCAAGGAGCAGCAAACAGTCCCGCAGGGGCATGCTCATCCGCAGGGGCATGCTCATCCTCAGGGGCCTACTCAACGGCAGGATGAAGGCTCAGAACACGATGGCTTCGTACACATAGAGCTCGGCATCCCTCCAGCCGCTCCAGCCCAGACCGGCCTTGTCCTGCGAGCAATGACTGACAAACTCCTCCTTCGTCCAGTTCACCTGGTCGGCCACCTGCGGCAGGTATGTGCCACTGCGAAAGCCCTTGCGGATATAGATGCCGTGACGGTGCAGCTCAAACTCATCCAGACTCTGTATGCGCCGCATGGGCGTGAGGACAGAGATCTCGATGTCGATGTCGTCCAGTTCCTCGCGGCGCACGGGCTTGAACCGCGGATCTTCGAAGGCGGCGGCACGAGCCATCTCGGCCACTATCTCATGCAGGGGAACATCCTCGCCGAAATGCCCGATGCACCCGCGCAGCCGTCCCTGCTTGTGCAGAGACACAAACGCGCCGCATTTGGCTGCGAGGTGAGGGGTGGGCGCCGAGGTGCGGGCGACGGGCTTGCCGTCCAGCGAGTCCTTGATGCTCGTCAGCGCGATGTCTTTCAGCATCCGCTTCTCGTCATCAGAGAGCGAGAAGTCCGTCTGTGCCTGTTGGTTGCGAAGGATGGCAAAGGCATGATAGCCCACCACCCGGCTACGCTCTTCACGGTCAATGTCGCCGGAGTTCTGATACAGCAGATGCTTCACCTTATAGCTGTTGTCCATCATCAGCATCAGCGTGGCGATGGCCTGCTCGCCGCAAGCGCTCGTGTCCAGATTGCGCTTGCCGCTGCGCGCATTCTTTCCCAATGCCGCGATAAACACCCCGACGTCGCCGCTGACGATGGCCTCGCCTGTCAGCGAGTCAGCCTCGCACGCATCCTCATACGAGGGATAGTGGGAGAAGTCGCTGCTGATGACAAACAGGTTCTCGTCGGTGAAATACGGCTTCAGCACCTTCGCTATGCGTTCCAGCTTGCCGAAGTCGTTGGTAGAGATGATGATGGGCACGATGGGCGGCACCTCGTCGAGCCGTCGCTGCAGGAAGGGCAGCTGCACCTCCAAGCAGTGCTCCCTGTCGTGTGCCGAGGGCTGATAGGAGAACACGTCGTCGGCCGCCGTCAGCTGCTTAGCCGTCTCACGGTCCACCTTCACCAGGCCCAAAGGCGTGGCGTAGCTGTCGGCCTCGCTGTTGACGGAGGCTCCGTTGAGCCATTCGCGATGGCTTGGCCCCAGCAGGAAGATGCGCTTGTAGTGTTTGTCGGCAGGCACCGTCATATAGGCGGTGGCGGCCACATTGCCTGAGTAATAATAGCCGGCATGGGGCACGATGATGGCCGCCAACTGCTGATAGGCCTGGCTGTCGCTGTGCAGCGCCAAGAGACTGTCCACCTCGTCGGCCAGCTCAGTGGGGTTGCCGGGGTAGAAGCGGTTGGCCTGAGTCGCCGGCCTGACTGTCGGCTCCTGCGGGATTCCGTTCAAAGTATTCATGATGATAGCTGCTATAAGGGTTGTCCACATGTAATGATTTTACTTGATAAACTTCACCTTCGATGCGTCGCGTGGCTTGGCATCGGGCTGTTCGTCGGGATAGCCGATGGCAATGATGTAGTTCAGCTGATAGTCGGCCGGTATGTCGAGACGGTCGATGAAGAACTTGCACTTGTCATTGCTTTTCAGGAATCGCACCGGCCCGCCCAGGCAGCAGGTGCCGAGTCCCATGGCCTGTGCGGCCAGCATGATGTTCTCGCCCAGCAGTCCGGCATCCAGCTCGCCGCCGCCACCGGCAGGAGTGCAGACGCAGATGATGTTAGGCGCATTGCGGAACATGTTCTTGAAGTCTCTGTCGCGTTTCACCTGCTCTTCATTGGCCTGCTTGTACACCTCCGTCACGTCGGCTATCAGCTTCTGGTCCTCCACCACGCGCACTATCCACGGCTGGCGGTTCATGCCGCTGGGTGCATTGATGCCGGCACGGGCGATGACCTCCAGCTTCTCGTGCTCCACCGGCTTGTCGAGATACTTGCGCACAGAGCGACGTGCCATGATGTTGCTCAGCACGGGATTCACGGCCATCATGACATCGGCCTCGACGTCGCCCATGTTGTCCGTCGGCTCGTAGCGCTTCAGCACCTTGCCGTCGCGGCTGACGAGAAACTTGGTGAAGTTCCACTTGATGTCGCTCTTCTTGTCGTAGTCGGCATCGCGCTTGCGCAGCATGTTGTCCATCATCTTGCCCCGCTGGTCGTTGACGTCGAAGCCGCCGAAGCCTTTCTGCGCCTTCAGCCAGGTGTAGAGCGGATGGGCGTTGGGGCCGTTGACGTCGATCTTGTCAAACTGTGGGAACTGGATGTTGAAGTTGGCCGTGCAGAACTGGTGTATCTCCTGAATGGAGCCGGGAGCCTGCTCGCCAAACTGGTTGCAGGGGAAGTCGAGTATCTCCAGGCCGTCGGCACGGTACTTCTCGTAGAGCGTCTCCAGCTCCTTGTACTGTGGTGTGAACCCGCATCGCGTGGCGGTGTTCACTATCAGCAGCACCTTCCCTTTGTAGTCGCTGAGGGAGACGTCCTGGTCCACATCGTCCTTCACCTTGAAGTCATAAATACTCTGTGCTGAGAGGGTCAGCACGCCCGCCAATGCCATGAGGCAGAGAATCATTCTTTTCATCGTCGTTTAGTTTTATTTTTGTTTCAGAAGTATTAAGAGGAATATGAGAGAATAGATGAGCCATCTCTGCTGTGTAGAGGATGACCAGAATCTGTGTGCAAAGTTAAGGAAAAAATGTGAGAATGCCTCCTGTCCAAGCTGTTTTTTTTTCGATGAAGCAGATAAACGCGGCGCCGCCCGGCCAACCGCAGAGGACTCTGTGCACACTCCCCAAAAAAGTCCGAAGGCTTCGGACACTCCGTCCGAAGGCTTCGGACAAGTCGTCCGAAGGCTTCGGACAAAAAGTACGAAATGCGAAGAAAAATGACGGACAATTTTAATTGCTTGATTTTTATTCACTTTTAACGCTGAAACATACCGCCATTCGGAAAAAAGATGTAACTTTGCACCTAAAACGACAAAAACAGGCTTGAGGACATCCTATTCTCCCCCTTGCAAAGGGGGAGTTAGAGGGGGATTCATCTGCGGAGAAGTAGCCCCCAGCCCCTCATTTAACTCCTTTACTCCTTGAACTCCTTTACTCCTTGAACTCCTTTACTCCTTGAACTCCTTTACTCCTTGAACTCCTTTACTCCTTACTCCTTTACTCCTTACTCCTTTACTCCTTTAACTCCTTTAACTCCCTTAACTCCTTTACTCCTTACTCCTTTACTCCTTACTCCTTACTCCTTACTCCTTTACTCCTTACTCCTTTACTCCTTTAACTCCAAAAGAACTCCAAAAGAACTCCAAAAGAACTCCTTTAATATCCCCAAAAGATGAAGAAAATAGTTTTAATCACCGGCGCAACAAGCGGCATAGGACGCGCTTGCGCAACAAAGTTTGCTGAGAACGGCGACAAGCTGATTCTCACAGGTAGGAATGAGACGAAGCTGCAGGACATCAAGGACGAGCTGACGGCCAAGGGCACCGAGGTCGTGACACTCGTCTTTGACGTGCGCGACCGCGAGCAAGCCCGGCAGTGTCTGAGCACGCTGCCCGAGGAATGGCAGCAGATAGACGTGCTGGTGAACAATGCCGGCCTGGCCCTTGGGCTGGAGCCGGAGTATGACGGCAACGCCGACGATTGGGAAACGATGATTGACACCAACATCAAGGGGCTGCTCACCATGACGCGCCTCGTGGTGCCGGGCATGGTGGAGCGCAACCGCGGCCACGTCATCAACGTGGGGTCGGTGGCCGGCGATGCTGCCTATGCCGGCGGCAACGTGTATTGTGCGACGAAGGCCGCCGTGAAGGCACTGACCGACGGGCTGCGCATCGACGTGGCCAACACCGCCATACGTGTCACCAACCTGAAGCCGGGACTCGTGGAGACCAACTTCAGCAACATACGCTTTCATGGCGACAGCGAGCGCGCCGCCAATGTGTACAAGGGCATCAAGCCCCTCACCGGCGATGACATTGCCGATGTGGCCGTCTATGCCGCCAACGCACCCGAGCATGTGCAGATAGCCGAGGTGCTGATACTCGCCACCCATCAAGCCAGCGGCAGCGTCATCATAAGAAAGTAGAAGGAGATGGTAAGAAGAGCCAACAAAAACGACATCGCGCGCATCATCGACCTGCTGCACCAGGTCAACATGGTGCACTATGAGAAACGCCCAGACCTGTTCAAGCCCAACACCACCAAGTATGACGAGCAGGAGCTGGCAGACTTACTCGGCGACGACAGCAAGCCGGTGTTCGTCTACGATGACGGCAGGGTGCAGGGGCACGCTTTCTGTCAGGTCACAGAGGTGAGAGACCACCAGCTGCTACAGGACGTCAAGACACTGTATATCGATGACATCTGTGTAGACGAGGCGGCTCGGGGCCGTCATGTGGGGAAAGCGCTGTACGACTATGTCCTGCATTACGCCCGGTCCATAGGCTGCTATCACATCACCCTGAATGTGTGGGAAGGCAACGACCCGGCCATGAGCTTCTACAGGAGCATGGGCATGAAAGTGCAAAAGACAGGAATGGAGATGATTCTGTGAATCCACCTCCGTCAGTGCCATCGTTGCCGCATCAGCCTCACTGCCGATGACGACGCCGAGCGGCTCTTCGGTGATGGTAATGGTGCCTTCAGTCTCAATCTTTGCGTCAGTATGTTGGGTCTTGTCACCAACGGCCTTATGGAGCTTATAGGACATATAGGACATATAGGTCTTATGGGACATATCGGTCATATTAGTTGGTTATCGTTATCGTCGGGTTGTCGAGGTCGGGCTCGGAGAGCACGTATAAGTAGGTGGGCTTGATGAGCAGGTTGACGGTGAAGAGTTCGCCGGCTTTCAAGTCCGGGAAGTTTTCGACTATGGTCTGGTTGATGACATTCTCAGCCACACAGCCTTGGCGGACGAGGTTACCCTCGGGATGGGCTGTGGTGACATTGTTGTCATAGACATCGTAGGTCGTTTTGAGTTTAAAGCTTTTGGTGGAGCCAGGCACCAAGTAACCCAGGAAATCGTTAAAATCGTCCACGGGCACTTCTTCTCCAAGGTCACCAACGACATTCGTCTTTTGGTAGAGCGTAATGGTTTTGTTGGTTTTCTCATTGGTGGCAGGAGGATATTGGACGTCTGTGATAGGATCCAGCCCCTCACTGTTGGCTTGTAAGGTAACGATCAGGTTGATCTTTTCATAGATGTCAATGGCGGTAAGCTCCACCTTCGTTATCCTGATGGTGCGCAGACCGGCGTAGACGGGGTCTAACTTGGTGGCGAAGTGCAGGCCGGCATAAAGATGCTTCAGCAAGACGAAGAGGCGGTTTTTGCCTGCTTCCTCACCGACATAGCGGAAATGTCCAAGGGGGACGTCAGCGCTGGCGCTGGTGAGGCCGTTGATCTTCTCATCCTCTGTGGCCCAGCGCAAGCCGACGATGACCGAGGCATCGGCCGTCGTCAAAGCATCGTATTTGTTGAGAAGGATGGTGGCACCCTTGGAAAAATTATTGACTTCTAAAGGTTGAATGGTAGCATTGGCGGCACCGCTTCGCGGCATGAAGCCGTAGATGTAGTAGTGCTTCTGGTCCTCCACGATAATGTTCGACTTCCATATACTGACACCGTTACTGACGCCTTGGTAGATGAAATTGCCTGAGGGACTGGTATCGTCAGGGGTCATGAAGACGCCGATAGTGCTGTCATCGATGGAGGTATGGGGATGGAGCAGCTCGTAAGATTCGTAGCCGTTGGGTAGATGATTGCCGGTGCCGTTGCCGTAGCCAGAGGTAAAATGGAAGACTGTTTCATTATTATTGGCTCGGGTGTTCCAAGGTGTGACATCGAGGAAGGGTGCCGAGTAATTCAGTATCTCCATCGTGGTTTGCTGCCTGTTGTCGGCAGTATCTACAGGGTCGCTCTCGCAGCCTGCAAAGAGCAGACAGGCTGCCAAAAGGAGGAACATAGCCCCCATAGGTCTCATAGGACTCATAGGTCTCATCTGACTCATCATTTTCTTACCAGTTATACACCGCGTGATTACTGGATTGTTTATTGCTCCAGTCATTGATGGCCACCTGGATGATTTCCAAGGTGATGCCACCTTTCTCGGTTATTTTAAACTTATAGGTATATTCGTAGCCAGGCTTCCAGCTCATGTATTCGGCTGGAACGACGGCGGTCTTGATCTCATCGGTCACCACAGACACTTCAACGGTGTAGCTGCCCTGGGTGAGGGCGGGGAGCACCGTGTACCACTTCTCAGGCGTGTTGTCGTAGACCTCGGGTGTGGTAGTGTCGTCGGGGGTATGGGAGGTGTTGGCCTCGTAGTAGTCAATGGTGAAGGCCGGGATGCCCGAGACGTTCTCTGTCGACCATGTCTCAACGGTTTCGGTTCCCTCGAGGGGATAGGTGGCTTTGACCGTGCCAACTGTGGCAATGACAGGGCCTGAAGGCTGTCCGAGGGGTTTCGTGGGGCCAAACTTGATGTTCGACAGCATTTCACGACCATAGGTGAGGCCGTCGACGAAGGTGAACATGAAGCGCACTCGTGCGAAGGGCTTCGTGAACACCAGCTTCACGGGCTTGCCGAACTGGCGGTCGGGGTAGGTCTCGTTGTTGCCATCGCTAAACCACAGCTGCGAGAGATAAGGAGCGTCGGCGATATCCGCTGCATCGACGTTGGCGGAGAACGTGACGGTGGTTGCCGGCGTGGCTCCAGAGGCGTTGTCGGTGACAGTCACCGCATGGTTGACGTCAGAATTGCAGAGGGCATAGCCGAAGAAACGGTAGGCCTTCGCCTCCCAGTCCCAGTACTTGATGGTCTGCTCCGCACCCGTCGTCTGCTGGTGTACATACTCCCAGCCGTCGGTGTTGGTAGTGGTGGTGTTAGCGCTGTTCGCTATCCAGTTGACCTTGTAGCCGGGGAACACCTGCTGCAGGCCGCCGTAGCTTTCGGTTCCGCTATCATAGCTCATGTTCTTGTAGCCATAGGCCTGGAAGGTCTTGGTATAGGTTTCGAGTGGCGTTTCGGCGCGTGTGACCGACTCCTCTTGCTGCTGGTTGGCAGCGAAGACGATGGCCTGCAGGTCGGGTTGTGGCTCCGGCTCAGAGACAGGGTCAGCAGGGTCGCTGCATGAGCCCATCATCAGAGCTGCCCACGCCAAGCATGTGATATGTATCAGTCTAACCTTCATGGTTTTATTCTTCATTTCTCAGTTTTCCATTCGTCTATTGTGCCCGTCTTGCTGCTGAACGAGGCGCCAATCTTATATATCTGCCGTGCATCTGCCTCGTAAGCTGTGGCGTAGCCGCGGTCGTTGATTTGCTGCAGTGCATCTGCCGCTGTGCCGTCGAGCTTGAACTCGAAGATGTACACATACTTTGGTGTCTCCACGATGCAGTCGGCCCGTCCTTCGCTCAGCTGCTTCTCGGGCTATTGCCAAAGCGTCGGGGACGTGCAAGGAAGTAGATGTGTCCCTGGACCAGCTTATAGACTAAGTCGGTCTTGTCCACATAAACGAATCCGTCGGTGCGTATCGTCTCGAAGCTCTGTATACTTATTGGATACTTCATTGCCTGTCTGTTTTGTCTCGCGCTGAGGCCCGGCCTCTTTACGTGCGCGTACATTTATCTTTCTTGGTAGCCCACCGGGGAGTCGAACCCCGGTGAGCTGGTGGATGGTGGGATGGCGAATATGGCCGAACAAAAGGTCAAGGAACGACCTTCACAATCTTGTAGGCATACACACCGACATTTGTAACATGCGACTTCTTGTAGTAGGTGGTGCCGTCTGTCCAAGAAGCAGCCTCGGTCGTGCAAGCAGCGTCAGTGTACAGCGTGCCTGCAGCGGCAAATGCGGTAGCATCGGCATAGGTCTTACCACCATCGTTGCCATAGGTGGCAGGAGTCTTGATGTACTCGATGGCATAGTACTGAGGAGCTGCATCCGTGCCAGCATTAGCATCAGCAGCAATAGCTGCTCCCGTGAAGGAAGCGACAACATTGTTATTAGCATCCATTGTGACGGTGGTACCATCCTTTGCCACAACAGTCTTGCCAAAGCCCGTGAATGACGTTGGCGTGAACTTTATCTTAGCAATTGCCTGCTCAGCTGTGGACATGATGGGATACTCTGCGATAGCCTGGGCAACAGAAGCCTCGGTAATCGGGAAGTTCGTGGCATCGGTAGTGGTGACGGTGTAGAGCTTCATGTTGGTTGCACTCAGCGTAGCCAGACTGCCACCATCCTCGACGACGGCATAGATCAGCTCTCCAGCCTTGTAATCGTTGTTGGTAGTCACAGCTGAGCCCTTAGCGTAGGTAGTGATGCAGGGCTCGCTGACGGTGGTGATGTACTCCACCTCGCCATTCTCTGCCTCGATGACAGCAGCATCGAAGGTGATGGGATAAAGGTCGTTGTCAGTAATCTTGAAGAGATAGGTGTACTTGAAGTTCGGCTTCCAGTTCAGATACTGAGCGGGAACTTCGGCGGTCTTACCCGTAATAGTAATGGTCTCCTTCGTAATCTCGTTGTAAAGCGTATAGTTCACTTTCAGCTTTAGGTTCGACGTGATGTTTTTCTGCGGCATTACGAATGTGTAAGTTCCGTCGCCGGTGTCATAAGTAGCAGTAGTAGCAGATTCACCTAGGTACTTTTCTGAATTATTTGTGGTTGTCAGCGTGCTGTAGTTCGTGCCGAGGATGAGGTCGGTGGCAGAAGTTCCGCTAACTGATACAATGGGCTGATTTAAAGGTGCATTGGTGCCATTTCCATAAGTCACAGTGAGCGTACCAGTGTAGTTCGTAGCACTGATGTTCGGGCAAACGGCACCAAAAGCGCTTGTAGGAGTAGAAGCACCGTCAGTATACTCTGTGGTACCGTCCTGCTTGAAGAAGTGAATAGCCGAAACCTTGTATCCAGGGATGGTCTCGTACACGCCCACGCGCACTTGTGATTGCGTATTGCGGAAGGTGAACTGCACATTGCCACCATATTGATTAGATGCTGTGCGGTCATAGGTTGCAGTCTTCTCAATGTACGCACGGTCAGCAAAATAAAGATCGGCCAGACTGGGATAGTTGTCGCTGGCATCCTTAGCCAAGGTCACTTCGTAGCCCTTGTCATAAACCGTTGTGCCTGAGGTGAGTTTATTCACCTTCACTTTGCCGCTTGAGATGTCTGCAGGTAAAGCAGAAATGGCGGTGTAGGTGTAAGAAGTGGCGGCATAGTCCCAGTACTTGATGGACTGTACGTTGGTGGTGACGGGCGTGGCAGCTTCTGTGATATTTGCAGCTTCAGCAGCAGTCCAGCTGAGGCCTACATACTCCCAGTCCTTCGTGTTCGAGGTGGTGGTGTAAGCGGTGTTATCATCGTAAGTCACTTTATAGTCCGGGAACACCAGATTGCCAGCAGCAGGAGCGCCGGCAGTCTCGTTCTTCTCGCCCCACACAATGAACTGATTGTTCAGCTTTGTTGCTGCGGCTTTTCCTTCGGCACGCGTCGTCATGGGCACATCGAAGGCGAAGCTGATGGCAGCATTCTCGTTAGCCTCCTTCAGGCTCTGGTCACCAGCGAAGTCTTCACTTGTGCAGCTGGCCATGCCTAAGAGCGCCACTGCGAAGTAAAAAAACTTTTTCATCATCTCTCGCATTTTTTTTAATACGTTAATAATTTTCTTTATTTAGTCAGTCTGTTTCTTCTTATGCTGCATTTGCCAGGGGCGGCTCAGGAAAACATACTTGTTTTCGCTGACCAGCTTGTAGACAAGCGCTGTCTTGTCTACATACAGGAAATTGCCCTCCCTGATGTCAGAGAAGGTCTGTATTCCTATGGGCAGTCGTTTCTGCATGGTCTTTACTTTCTTTTTCCTTTATCTGTGCCGAGGAGCCGTCCTCTTGTGTGGCACGTCGTTGTCGGTCGGTGTCACCAAGTGGGGAGTCGACCCCCACCTGACTATGGTAGAGGCTTATGACCCAGACTTCATGCGGATAATCTTCACGCCGTAAGCGTTCTGGTTGTCAAGGTAAGTCTTCTTGTAGTACACACCTGGCTCGAACGTTGGGGGAGCAGCGGTGGTGCAGTCCTTGTCTTTGAAGTAGAGCGTCGTGCTCCAGTCTGAAGGAGCAGTTGTCAGCGTATTGGCAATGCCCACAGCCTTCTGAGTGCCTGTAGAGATGGTGTAGACGTAGGCATAGACCTTGCCAGTGGCGGGCGTGAACTCAAAGGCAGTATTGGCTGCAACTGTGATGTTGTTTCCATCAGCACCGGGGATAGCGGTGGGGAATGCTATATCTTCTGTTACTTCGGTGAGCGTCCAGCCGTTCATGGGAGCGGGAGTAGCATCGAGGCTTACAATGTTCAAAGCGTCCATCACCTCAGCCTCAGAAACGATACCGTCCTTATCCTTTGTATTAGTAGCAGCCACCTCATAGAGCTTACCCTTTGTGTTAAGGTCTGTAGCTAAAGCGCCATTGGTCATAACCTGAACAAAGATATCATCAACAGTGCCATCTGCATCAGGATCTTTTACATACTCATCATTTGTGTTGACGTGTCCCTTCTGGTAGGTGGTGATGCTGGGCGTAGCCACTGTGGTGATGGTGCTCTGTGTGAAGTCCTGAGCTTCCATGACGACAGCGTCGAAGGTGATGGGATAGAGGCCGGCGGGGTCGGTGTTGTTCTGAGCGGCTTCAGCCTTGTTGGTCCAGCCATTGGTGTTGTCGCTAATCTTGAAGAGGTAGGTGTAGGCGTAGTTGCTCTTCCATGAGGCATAGATGGCGGGAACGAAAGCGGTGGCGCCATAGACATGGATCTCCTCGCCAGAGCCGTCGATAGACTCCAATATGTAGTCTACGCGAAGCTCAAGAACGGTGCCGTCTTCATTAGGCATGGCAACCTGGTAGTAGTTGTTAGCAGCTAAACCGGCAAAGGATGCTGTAGCAGAGGTGCGGCCGAGCCAAATATCGCCCGTAGCCTTCTCTTTATACTGGGCTGAAGTATAATTCAGCGTGGAGAAATCTTTCGTGGTGCCCTTGCCGTCTTCATCAGCAGTGAAGGCGACGTGAGCTTTGTTATAGTCGCTGTTGGAAATGTTGTTGGCACCGATGGTGGGGAAGTAAACAGTGTACTTTCCTGCGGTGTAGAATTTGTCCTTGTCAGCAGAGCCTGTGGTGAACAGGGTGGCCTTCGTCTCAGTAGCAGTACCCAGATTGGCCGTTCCGTTGGTGTAGAACTTCACGTCTTTGATAGAGTAGCCGGGAACAGTCTCGTAGAGAGCCACGCGCACCTTAGAGGCCAGTGCACGGAACTTGAAGGTCACTATATCTTGGAACTTGGGCTGAGCGGGAGTCTTGTCTGCCTTGTAAGCTGTCACCATGTCAGCAATGTAACACTTCTGAAGGTCGGCAGCATTTCCGGAAAGCTGATAAGCGGCGGTAGAGGCGGTTGTAGCATTAATGGCAGTTACAAGCACTTTATCAGCTGCAATGGCCTCAGCTGCGGTGCCAGAAGTCACAACTGTTGCATCACCTGTAGAGTAGGCAATGAAGTCATACTGGTCGGCCGTGTAGTCCCAGAACTTAATGGACTGAGCATTGCCTGCAATGCCTGAAGGAGCAAGAGCGGTCAAACCCACATACTCCCAGGCGGAGGAGTTAGACTGTGTGGTGCCGGCAGTGCCCGTCGCCCAGTTGACCTGATAGTTGTCGAACACGATACCTGTGGAAGGGACACCTGCTGTGGTGATAGCGCCAGTGGCATTAAAAGCAGTAGAAGTTCCCGTAGCGCCCTTGAAGCCACCTACTATAAACTTGTTGTTGAGCAGAGCGGCAGCGTCAGCGCCGTAATGGTCAGCACGTGTGAGGCTATGGTACTGAGAGGTGAACACGATAGCTTCTGAGCCATTGGCAGTGGCATCGGGACCGCTGCCCACGATGCTGTCGTTGGTGCAACCTACCATCACAGTGATGGCGGAAGCGAGGAAGAAAGTCTTTTTCATTATTGTTTTCTTTTTGCGGCGCGGAGGCCCGGCCTCGTGCGCGTACATTCTTTATTAATAATGGGACTTATGGGTCTTATGGGTCTTATGGGACTTATAGGTCTTATGGGACTTATAGGACTTATAGGACTTATAGGACTCATAGGACCCATAGGACTCATAAGCCCCATGAGCCTTATGTTCCCGGCCCTCGCAGCTGGGCGAGGAGGGAGCGCAGGTGGGCGTTCTCCTCTGAGAGCTGGTGGAGGCGGTCGTTGAGCTGTCGGTTCTCTTCGGCGAGGCGGCGTATCTCGTCGTCCTGCTGCTGGCGGTAGCCCAGGCGGGCAGCGGTCATCCGCTCGCGGATGCCACCCTTTGCCGTGAAGTCTTTCTCCAAGCGTGCGATGAGCTTGCCCATCATGCTGTCGTACTGGTGGATGAGGGTGTCGACAATGTTGGCGATGGCTTCGTCGGAGCGGCGGTCAATGCTTTTCATATAGTCGGCAGCCTCCAGGTGGTTCTTGCAGTAGTCACGGGTTTTCACAGCTCGGTCGTCGTGGAGTGGCCAGAGGTGGAGCTGGCGCACCCTCAGATAGTCCTCATAGTCCACGAGCAGCTCTTTCATGCTGGCCCTTGCCACGTTCATCAGCTTCAGCTCCGTCTCTGTGGAGGTGGTGCTGGCGGCGCTCCCCTCTGCTATGTTCTGCTTCCCCGAGCGTGCGGCCTGCACCATCTGGTCGATGGTACGGTCGGCCGAGGAGAGGAAGCGGTGAGCGAAGTAGTAGGTCATGTCGTAGATGACCGTCGCCTTCTTGAAAACCGCCAGTCCTTCGTAGGCGCCGCCGTGAGGGAGAAAAGTCTTCGGGGGTTGCATGGCTGAGAGTGTTTTTTTTATGGGGCTTATGGGGCTTATGAGTCTTATGGGACTTATGGGTCTTATAGGACTTATGGGGCTTATGGGACTTATGAGACTTATGAGACTTATGGGACTTATGGGGCCTATGAGACTTTTTGTCTTGTAGCCCGCCGGGGAGTCGAACCCCGCGCGGGCTTTTAGAAATTCACAGAACTTTTCATCCTGTGAGAGAGAGGATGTTACTGAACTACCTTGATGACCTTGGTGTAGTAGGCACCGTCGTTCTTGGTGTACTTGTCGAAATATACGATGCCATCGACAGCCACGGCGGCATCTCCGCATTCAACGTAGTTGGCTTCGTCGAGGACATAGAGGCCACCAGTCTGCTGAGGCAGGATGACGCAATAGGTGTAGACGTATGGAACATCTGTAGTACCATCACCAGTTCTCAAATAGTAAGCTGTGCCGTCAACGGGGGAAGTTTCGGTCTTCTTCGTATATACCCCATTTTCAAGAACCCATAGCTCTTGAGTTGCAAAACTACCAAAAGCTAGATTGAACGCTTTCGTGTAGGACATGCCATTGTTGGTCGTGTAATAGTAATCTGTACCTGTTTTAGCATAGCCAGAGGCAATCTCGTTGCCGTTTTCATCGAGGTAGAGGTTACCAACACCCTGACCGAGGAATGCAGTTATCATGCCAGCAGAAGCATCGTTTTTCTCGAAGTACTTCACGCCCTTCTGAACGTCACCAGCGGCAGCAGCAACGAGAACGTTACGATAGAGGCCCTTTACTGATTCGGCTTCATTGGTTCCATCTGTAGCAGGATCGTCAACAGTCTTTGTCACAGCCTGGTATTTGTCTATGGTACCAGCAGCAGTAGCAGCCGTCTTCGTGTAGACGAAGGCATAAGTGCCAGCTGCGGCTGCAGTGAACTTCATTGCATTAGCTGCGTATGTATTAGTACCATTGGGTAATGCAGTCAGGTCGATAGTGTTACCATCTACACCATACTCAATCTTGTCAACCAGAGTGAAAGCAGCCTCGGTCAGCACGAGTCCGCTGCGACCCTTGATGGTGTGCTCTGCTGCGTCGTCATCCTGTGTCTGCAGAGCAGCTACAACATCAGCCTCGGTGTAAGCCTTGTCAGTGGGCAAAGTGTAGAGGGCAGCCATGCCATCGCCAGAAGTAGTGAGTGTTACAACCTTACCATTTGCAAGATCAGGGGTATTCTCTGTATCACCATCGTTGACAGTCACGAAGATTGGACCTGTGGCAGCGAGATACTCATTTTTGTTAACAACCTCAGAGCCTTTCTGATAGGTAGTGATACTGGGAGCTGACACTGTGGTGATAGTCTCCTGAGTAGCATCCTCCTCGGCATTCACGACAATAGCGTCGAAAGTGATGGGCCAAAGACCTGCGGGGTTGCTGTCCACAGTAGCATCATCGGGATGTGTCGGGTCGTAGGGACCTGTGAAGCCGTTGGTCTTATCACTAATCTTAAAGAGGTAGGTGTATGCGTAGCCAGGCTTCCACTGAGTGTAGATAAGAGGCACCTGAGCGGTGGCACCCTTCACGGTGATTTCCTCGGTCGAGCCGTCGATGCTCTCCAATGTGTAGTTCACACGGAGGTTGAGGTTCGTACCTTCCTGATTGGGCAGATAGACCACATAGTAGTTGTCATCAGGATTGCCAGCGAAGGATGCTGTTTTCGAAGAGCGACCCAGGTAGATCTTATCTGTGCTTTTCTCACCCAGCTCAGCGATGGTGTAGTTAAGTTCTCCCCAGTTGATGGTGGTTTTCTGTGCCACAACTTGGTTATTACCATCCTTTGCAGGCTCAAAAGCAATGTGAGCTTGGTTGTTGTCAGGATCAGTAGGTGTGTCTACTGTGGGGAAAGATACAGTGTAGGTACCTTCTGTGAAGATTTCGTTTGCCTCGGTGGTGAACAGCTTGGCAGCAGCAGCACTGGCATCGTCAGAAGCGGGAGCACTGTAGAACTCCACGTTCTTCACTGAGTAGCCAGGAATGGTCTCATAGATACCGATACGCACCTTGGTGCCGAGCTGACGGAACTTGAGGGTGACAGGGTGTTCCTTATAGCCAACAGTCTCACCGTATTTCCCTGCAGTAGAACCATCCTTCTTCACGGTCACGAGGTCAGAAATAAATACCTGGCTGAGGTCATCAGCTTTACCAGTAAAGGTGTAAGCTTCGACCAAACTGGTTTTATCGACACCATCTGTAGTAGTTGTTTCTGGTGTTGCTGCCATTTTTGACACGAGAACCTGTCCTGCTGCTGGATTACCTTCATAGACAGGTGTTTTCGAACCTGCAGACCATGCAAAGAAGTCATACTGAGGCTGGCTGTAGTCCCAGTACTTGATGGTCTGAGCTACGATGCCATTGTCTTTAGCGTGCTTGATGGGAACACCAGCTTCGTTAAGAACATACTCCCAGTTGTTAGAGTTTGACTCTGTGGTGTTAGCAGTGTTCTCAATGTACTTCACAAGGTAGTTGTTGAACACTGTTACACCTGGCGTGCCAGTTTCTTCACCTTTGTAGCCGAATACTACAAACTGATTGCCCAGCTTCTCTGCTGCCTCTGCACCCGTGAAGTCATCGCGGGTGAAGTTGCTCTTCAGCGAGCTGAAGACAATGGGGGTCATCGCCTCGTTGTTGTCAACGGGGGGAGCCTCTGCGATGAAGTCATCGCTGGTGCAGCCGACGAGGGTCATGCCTGCGAGGGCTGCGAGGAATAAATACTTTGTTTTCATAATGTAAAAAAATAATTAAAAAAAGTGAGTTAATAAAAAATTGTTATTCGCTAAAAAACTTTTGTTTTCATTGTCTCGTTATTCGTTGTGTCAGCGTATGGGGGTTTTGACTTTTGATAATCGTTGTTGATGGCTTACATTTCAAACTCGTGTGTTCCTCCGTCCTCGAAGTCTCTCACCACGGCGTTGAAGCCTGAGCCTCCTGAGCGTTTGGGTATGGGTACGGTGTCCATGTCGAGCTCTACGGTGATCACTCCTCCGCGGTATCGGTCGCGCACCTGCCGGGTGACGTCGAAGACGAAGGTGGAGTCCATGCCGTTGTTGAACTGCACGGTGAGGTCCATGTAGTGCCGGTAGGGCTCTTTCACCTCGTCGGCACGCGTAATGTCGTTGGCCTGCAGGTCGCAGATGCCGAAGGTCATCAGTCGTCCGCCTACAATGTCAACGAACTCTGTTCCTGTGGGCACGTCCTCGGCTCGCGTTCCGAAGGCTACGAGCGGCACATTATATTTCATGCGCGTGTTATAGTAGACGGTGATGGCGTCGGTGCCGCTATGACCGGTGTTCACGTTGGTGGAGCGTGCCAGTCCTGAGAAGGCCGCTGAGCCGTCGACGGCTGTGACGCGTCCTCTGTTGTTGTGCAGGATGAGCTGTGTGAGATAGATATAGGTGATGGGGCGCAGTATCATCTTCAGTGTTCGGGTCCAGATGTTGCGCTTCTCATCGAAGACGAATCCCCTCAGGTCGCGGTTGATGTCGACAGCCTGCTCGTAGGCGCTGAAGAGCGGCTCGGGTGCGTAGAAGGAGTGCGTGAATCGCGGTGCCTGGTAACGCGCCGGGTGCATGGTCTGGTTGGTATAGGCGATGACGCTGTCGAGCGATGCCTGCTCGTCGAAGTTCAGGCTCTGCACGCCGTCGAGGGTGGTGATCTGGTTCCAGGCCAAGAGGTCCCAGAATCCCCAGTTGTAGCGGTCGCTGAAGGTATATCCCTCTACGGTGTTGGGTATCACCGAGGTGTGTGGTGCGTAGGGTGTGCTGGCCGTGTAGTATCGGCGCAGGTTGAAGACCTTCGGCATGGTGTAGCCCAGCTCTCCGAATATTTCTCTGTCTACGTCGTCCCATCCGTAGTACCACTCTGCCCGCCAGTTGTAGTCGATGCCGAAGTCGGTCTCGTAGTCCCAGTAGACATCGAGGGCGAGGTCGATGAACGGCATCTCCAACGCTATCTCCTCGGCATCATAGAGGTGCAGGGGCGGCTCGGGCGAGCAGCCTCCTGTTGCGATGAGCAGCAAGAAGGATGCCACCATCTGCGACAGTGCACAGCATATACGTCGCATCAGCTTACTCATCGGCGTCCCTCCTTTCTTCTCTTAGTGACTCCAGCGAGGACTGGGGCCAATATGTTTCGTGCGACACAAAGCTGACACCACGCTGGTGGATGCGCCGGTAGAGCAGGTCGTAGGTGAGTGTGACTCCTATGCGTGTGGGGCCAAACCAGTTCCATCTGTATTGCCGTTTCTTAAACAACTCCGGCTTCTGTGTCCACTTGTAGTAGTAGAGGTCGTCGTGGTAAGCGGGGTTGACGGGGTTCTCATACTTATATGGGTCGTACTTGCAGCGGAAGAATCCTGCCTGCAGTCCGAACTCCAGTCTCCAGTGTCCATTTCTGGTGATGGGCATGACATAGCCGAGGCCTACGCCTGCACCAGCGCCTTCGCCCACCCATCCGCGGTCGGCATCGAAGCAGATGCCGAAGATGCCGACGTGGGCATAGCCCTGCAGGTAGAAGCCGCTGAAGGCAGGGGCCTCCGACTCGTAGGGCTCATGGGTCTCATAGGCCTTATGGGCCTGATGGGGGGTGTAGGGCTTTGAGGCCTTGAGGTAATAGCGGCTCTCCACCTGATAGTTGCGCAGCTGGAAGAACTTATACTTGTGGTAGTGCTGCCACCAGGGCATGTCGAAGGAGGCGCCGAAGGTGAAGTGTCCTGCCTTAGGATAGTATTCCACTGCGACGTTGGGTATGGGGCACCAGCGGTCATAGCCCGGCATATAGGCCACATCGAGCAGCAGGTTGGTCTTGACGGAGAGGAACTCACGCCGTGGCAGGTCCTCCGGGGTTCTCGGCGCTACGGGGATGTTGACGAACTCTTCCTCTTTCTGCGGCACGATGGTGTCGACGGGTACGACGGTGTCTGTCGGCACTACCGTCACCTCGGGTATGACGGGCTCTGCGGGCCTGACCTTGCGCAGCACCATGATGAAGCGGGCGGTACGCAGCTGTGGGAAGTAGGTCCTGAGCAGGCGGTACCACAGGTTGCCGTTGCGTGCTGCCTTCAGCTTGTTCTTCAGGACGGACACCTGGTCACCATACTGACTGACAAGGCCTTGCACCAGGTCGTAGTCGGGGTCGTTGGCCCGGCGCATCAACAGGCATAGCGAGGCGTAGTCCTCGATAAAGTTGTCGACGGAGAGGAGGCTGTCGGCCACGGGAAAGGCCATGTGCTCGGCCATGAAGTGATGCAATGACTGTGCACGGCGCTCACCGAGCATGGTGTTGAAGCTCAGTGGTCCTTCGGGCGATGCCGTGCCGCGGAACATCATCTTCACCAGCTGCAGCGAGTCGAGGTTGAACTGGGGTATGACTCTCTGCTCCAGCTCGTTGAGCAGGCTGTTGCCTTTGGGCAAATCCCACTTGTTGACGGGGAAGACGATGCAGGCAGCCCAGTCGAAGAACTGCTCGTCGGTGAGGGTGGGAATAGGCTCATCATCATCAAGGATGATGACGTAGGGATAAGTCTGGTAGAAGGTGGCGTTATGGAGTGAAGGCACAGCGAAGGCTTGCGTGGGCAACATAGTGAAAAGCCCCAGCAGAAGCACTAAAACGAAGTGCCGGTGTATGTGTCTAATGAAGGATAACACCTTTTTGTTTGTTTTAATTGACTTTTAACATGCAAAGATAGACATATTGTTTGAAATTTCCAAATATTTGTTTATCTTTTTTTTATTTTTGCTACGCAAATGTTGAATAATTCGTCATTTGCAAGATTTGGAGATGCTGTGCCCCCAAATTGTTTTTATTGGTTTTTCTCAGGCCGCTTCGCGGTATCAACCCACATAGACAGCGCCGTAACTATGTCATCATTCCATCCGTACAGGTCGAAATTATTTATAAATAATTCATGTTCAATTCATGGTCATTCGTGTTCAAAATCTTGTCTGCGACGCTACACGAATATCCATGAATGACCATGAATTTTTCATGAATTTTTTCTTTCAACAGCGATTGACACGAATGATAAATAATGGCAATGATGTAGCAGTTGACCTATTCATGCGCAGCCATCCCCTCCCTTCAAGGGGAGGGGCAGGGGTGGGGTCTGTAATGTCAGTAATGTTCTTTGCTGCCACTCCTTCGCTGCCACTCCTTTGCAGCCCACTCTTCGCTGAAACTTCTTCGCCCACACTCTTCGCTGACAGGATATTACTGATATTACAGACCCCACCCCTGCCCCTCCCCTTGAAGGGAGGGGATGGCTGCGCATGAATAGGTCAACTGCTATATCATTGCCATTGTTTTTCTTGTTTTTATTTGTTTTTATTGGTTTTTTCTCAGGCCGCTTCGCGGTATCAACTCACATAGATAGCGACGTAACTATGTCTCATTCATCCGCACAGCACGAAAAATTACGGACAGTTTTAAAACAGTAAAAGTGAGGAGGCGATGAGCACCTGCAGGCTTTATTTTCCTGCGTGCGAACCCGCCAGCACGGCCTCGCGCATTTTCTTCTGCAGGCCGCTGGCAAAAATGAAATCGGTGAGGCGGGTGTTGGTCGAGTCCATGATCTGGCCGCTCTGCCCCTGCCACTCCTTGTGTCCTTCGTAGATGAATATGATATTCTCGCCAATGCCCATGACAGAATTCATGTCGTGGGTATTGATGATGGTGGTCATTTTGTATTCATGGGTGATGGAGTGAAGTAGGTCGTCGATGACGAGCGATGTCTTCGGGTCGAGGCCGCTGTTAGGCTCGTCGCAGAACAGGTACTTGGGCTGCAGGGCTATGGCACGTGCTATGGCCACACGCTTCTGCATGCCGCCGCTGATTTCGCCCGGGAACTTCTGGTCGGCATCTGTCAGGCTCACGCGGTCCAGACACTCCTTGGCACGGCGCTCGCGCTCGCGCAGTGTCATCTGCGAGAACATGTCGAGCGGGAACATCACATTTTCAAGCACCGTCATCGAGTCGAACAGCGCAGCCGACTGGAAGATCATGCCCATCTCGCGCCGCATGAACACTTTCTCTTGCTTTGACATGCGCACAAAGTCGCGCCCGTCGTAGAGCACCTGACCGCTGGTAGGCTCCAGCAGGCCTACCAGATTTTTCATCAGCACCGTCTTGCCACTGCCGCTGCGGCCGATGATGAGGTTGGTGATGCCGTCTTCGAAGGTGGTCGAGATGTCCTTCAGCACGTCCTTTGACGTCGTCGTGCCGTCGGGAGCCGTCTCTTCAAAGCTCTTGTAGAGGTTTTTTACTTCAATCATCTTTCTGATTTGGATGCAAAGATACACATTTTCCTTCATATTATCTCCGTATTCCTTTTTTTTTTCTATTTTTGCGTCGAAATGATGTCACAAAACCAATGTTTGTGCGTATATAGGATAGAATGACGCAAGAGGAATACAAGGACGAAGTCAGGCGCATACGCCCTAAGCTGCTCTCTGTGGCGCGGCGCTATGTCGATGACGACGATGCTGAGGACACTGTGCAGGACGTGCTGCTGCGCCTGTGGCAGATGCTCGACCAGCTGCGCCTGCCCATCGATGCCCTTGCCACGGTGCTGGTGCGCAACCACTGCATCACCCTGCTGCGAAAGCAGCGCCGCGCCGCCGAGCTTCCTGCCGCCACCGTGCCCGACGGTTTCCCCGTCGGAGCCGACGACGACAACGCCGAAGAGTACCTCGACCGACTGATGACCATCGTCGAGCGCCTGCCATCGCTGCAGCAGACCATCCTGCGGCTCCGCCATATAGAGGGGATGGAGATGGCCGACATAGCCAGGCTCACCGGGAGCAACGAGGTGGCTGTGAGAAAAGCACTGAGCCGAGCCCGTCAGGCGGTGAGGCAGAAGTTCCTGAATGAAGTGCCCCCAGAATGAGCAAACAAAAAAGTTACAACGAAATGACCGATAATATCTTGAAGATACGCACCCTGTTAGACCGTTTCTTCGACGGCGAGACGACGGTCAGCGAAGAGCAGGAGCTCTATGCCTTCTTCCGTGAGACCGTCGACCTGCCCGATGACCTGGCATCCTTGCGTCCCATGTTCGTCGCATACGATGCTGCTCAGTCTGTTGCGTTGTCCACGCAACCGGCGAAACGGCCTGCACCTCGTCGCCGTTGGCTGCCCTGGGCTGTGGCTGCCGCAGTCACCGTACTGCTGATGGGAGGTGCCATGCTCCTTTTCAATCGCAGTCAGCAGCCTGTCAGCGATGAAGGTGAAGAACTGATAGCCTATATCTACGGCCAGCGCACCACTGACCCGGCTGTGGTGCTGGCCGAAATGAACGCTACGATGATTGCGATGCAGGGCGATGGCTCCGACGTGGTGGAAGAGCAACTGAAGGCAATGTTTGAATATTAATATAATAATGTATATGAAACGACTGTTGTTTTGTTTATCATTGATGGCTTCTCTCCTGTCGGTCGGCAGTGCTTCGGCACAGACAGGGCTGAAGATGAACGACCTGTTCGAGGGGCGTGTCATCTCGCAGGAGCGCATGGTGGAGACCCGCGTGCGAGGCAAGTCGCTGGAGAAATACCAGTTGACCTACTATCGCAGTGTGCGACTGAACGCCACTGACGAAGAAGCCGTGTATCTGCGCCAGCTGTTGGGACAGGATGCGGATCGGAGCATCGATATGCTAACCTATCGCAAGAACCCTCACCGATGGGACACCTGGACATGTAAGCTGCAAATGCCGTCGGCTGGCAGCAAGAACCGCTTCCTGTGCTTTCAGGAGGTGTGGAACAAAGAGCACGACCAGTGCGAAGTGACCGTCATCTATATGGAGGGCACCGTCGGCAGCTTGGAAGAACTGGAAGAAAAGTTGAAAAATTAAAAGAATAAAAAAATGAAACGTATCGCTTTTTTATCATTTGTCATTTGCTGTTTGTCATTTAGCAGCGTAGCTGCACAGACAGACACGCTCGTCATCAACGAGCCGAACAAGGTAACCATCGTCAGCAACGACTCCCTGCAGCGTGTCATCGTCAACGGCAGGCGTGGCGACAGCGACTTTGTCTATCAGAACACCATCCGCCTCGTGGACGGCAACTACGAGAGCAATGTCAGTATCAGCCGCGACCACTGGGAACTTATCCCTTCTTTGCCAGTAGGGCGCAGCAGGAACACGGCCGATGACGGCACTAACCGTTTTGACCACCGTAACGTGATTACGGCTCACTTGGGTGTCGGCTTCACTGCGCCGACCAAGGCCGACAGCCGCTTGGACTTCTCAACGTTTAAGTCGTGGGAGTTCTTCGCTAATATCATTCAATGGGATCACGCCATGGACCGGCGGTGGCGCGATAAATTCTCATTCGGACTGGGCATCGACTGGCGCAACTACCGCATCACCGACGACATGCTGTTCACGAAGGGAGAGGATGGCAATGTCACCGTCGGCCGCTATCCGCTGGAGTTTGAGCCGAAGTTCTCGCGCATCAAGGTCTTCTCGCTCACAGCCACCCTGCGCTACGAGCATGACTTCGGCTACGGCTTCGCCATTGGTTTCGGCCCCGTGGTGAACTTCAATACCTATGCCTCCATCAAAACACGCTACAAGTTCCTGGGCGAGAAGCAGAAACGGATAGAGAAGAACATCCGCCAGCGTCCCATCACCATCGACTGGATGCTGAACATGAGGATTGCCGATTTTCCCTTCTACGTGAAATACAGCAACGACGACGTGCTGAAGGACGGCGGCATCAAGTTCCGTTCGCTGTCCTTCGGCCTCTATCTGTAATCGATTCAATTTTCGCAAGTTTTGGAGTTAAAGGAGTTAAAGACAATAGCTTTGCTATGGATTTCAACCCAGAGACGAAGGCTGCCAGAGGACGTAGTTGCTGATGCGCACTTCGCCGCCTGCGAATGAACGGTACATAAAAAAGCCCGAAGGGGCGACAGAAACGGTGCACGTGTTCTGTCGCCCCTTCGGGAGTTGTGATGGCAGTTACTGAGTAGAGTTGCTGTCCACCTGCACTGCTTTGGGCAGAGGAATCTCCTCTCTCGGCCCCTCGTACAGGAAGTCGAAGATGCCGTAGCCAATGATTGCCAGCAGCACTGCCAGTATGACCATGTGAATGATGAAGCGTCGCCGTTCCTTGTCGTCAACCTGTCGGCGTCGTTTCTTCTTTGGCGGTTCCTCATCCGACTGTCCTGTAGGCACAAGCATACGTCCTAAGGGCTTCGGTGGATGGTTTTCGGTTACGGGCTCCTCATGCCAGTTGATTCTTTCCATGCTATGTTCGTCTGTTTTTTAGTCCGTGTCATTCTGGTGCTGTCATTCAGCTACGTGTAAACCGGGCGCTCACTTCATCCGCCATTCGCCATTCCTTTCCACCATGGGCACAACAATCTCCTCCTGAGAGGCGTCGTCGTAAGTCATTTTCAGGAAGACCTGCATGATGTGGAGGGCTGTGTCGGGCTCGGCATGCGAGAAGTCGATGTTTCTCACAACGCCGCGCTGCCGCTCCGTTTTCAGCACGTGCTGCTTGTAGAACATAATCAGCTGCTGGCGCTGCTCTTCGTTGATACTGTCAGCGATGACGCGCCCCCTGATGAATTTCTCTGGTTTGTTCTGTATGTACAGCGCCCTGTAGCACTCGAGCGCCACGCCGCCCGCCCGCGTCTCATCGTCCACAGGCAGCGTCTTTGTTTGGTCGGTGCAGCACAGCAGCAGCACCGCAAACAGTCCTGTCAAGATTCTTCTCATGCTTTGTAGGTTCGTGTAAGTCTTTTATTTCTGGCGCACGAAGACGTTGATGGGTGTGCCTGTGAGCGTCCAGTTCTCGCGAATCTTGTTCTCGAGGAAGCGCTTGTAAGGCTCCTTCACATACTGTGGCAGGTTGGCGTAGAAGATAAAGGTGGGAATCTGCGTGTCGGGCACCTGACTCACATATTTTATCTTGATGTACTTGCCCTTGATGCTGGGCGGCGGCGTGGCCTCGATGAGTGGCAGCATTACCTCGTTGAGCTTTGTGGTGCCGATGCGCAGCTTGCGGTTCAGATAGACCTGCTTGGCCGTCTCCAGGACTTTGAAGATGCGCTGCTTGGTCAGGGCCGAGGCGAAGATGATGGGGAAGTCGCGGAAGGGCGCCATGCGCTCGCGGATGGCATTCTCGAAGGTGTCGATGACGATTTGCGACTTCTCCTCTACCAGGTCCCATTTGTTCACCACCACCACCAGCGACTTGTTGTTCTTCTGTATGAGCTGGAAGATGTTCATGTCCTGTGCCTCGATGCCTCGCGTGGCGTCAATCATCAGGATGCACACGTCGCTGTTCTCTATGGCCCTGATGGCGCGCATGACGCTGTAGAACTCCAAGTCCTCTGTCACCTTGCTCTTGCGGCGTATGCCGGCCGTGTCGACCAAGTAGAAGTCGAATCCGAACTTATCGTAGCGTGTATAGATGCTGTCGCGCGTGGTGCCGGCGATGTCGGTCACGATGTGCCGGTCCTCGCCGATGAAGGCGTTGATGATGCTCGACTTGCCGGCGTTGGGCCTGCCCACCACGGCAAAGCGCGGAATGCCTTCCTCCAGCCCGTCGTCCTTCTTGTCAGGCAGCAGCTCCAAGACTTTGTCCAACAGGTCGCCCGTGCCGCTGCCCGTGGCGGCGCTGATGCAGTAGGGGTCGCCCAGGCCCAGCTTGTAGAAGTCGTACTGGTTGTAGAGGTCCTTGTTGTCGTCGGCCTTGTTGGCCACCAGCACAACAGGCAGCTTCGACTTCCTCAGAATCTGCGCCACGTCCTCGTCCCAGTCGGTCACGCCGTTCTTGATGTCACAGAGGAACAGCACCAGGTCGGCCTCCTCCGTGGCGATGATCACCTGCTTGCGAATCTCCTCCTCGAAGATGTCGTCGCTGTTCACCACCCATCCGCCGGTGTCGACAACGGAAAATTCCTTGCCGTTCCAGTCGCATTTGCCGTACTGGCGGTCACGCGTCGTGCCGGCCTCATCGCTCACGATGGCCTGACGGCTCTTCGTCAGGCGGTTAAACAATGTGGACTTGCCCACATTGGGACGCCCCACAATGGCTACTAAGTTTCCCATAACAGAATATTTGGTGCAAAAAGTAGTAAAAATACAACGCTGTTACAACATATTGATTTCCTCTGGTGAGAGATAGGTTATCGCAGCTATCTCTTCAATGCTTTCTCCTCTCTCCTTCATCCTGCGGGCTATTTCCAAAGCCTTTTTCTGCTCACCCTCAGCACGCCCCTCAGCACGCCCCTCAGCACGCCCCTCTGCACGCCCTTCGGCACGCCCCTCAGCACGCCCCTCAGCACGCCCCTCAGCACGCCCCTCGGCACGCCCCTCAGCACGCCCCTCAGCACGTCCCTCAGCACGCCCCTCTGCACGCCCCTCGGCATGTCCCTCAGCATGTCCCTCCGTCCAGCCGTCGGCCTTGGCAGTCTCGATGGCGTCTTTGGCGGCATGCACGCTCACCATGTATTCGCGATAAGCACGGCGCTCTTCCTCGTTCATGCTCATGTAGGCCAGCTTACGGCGCGCCTCCTGTAGACCGGGAACGGTGGTGTCGTCGCGGATGGCACCATCCTTCAGATAGGCCATCCATTCCTCTATGGGTGTCTTGGCCACCTCATTAAAGCGGTCAACAATCAAAAGGAAATACTCGGGGAACACGTCTTTGGGCATCGTCATACGGCGGTGCTCACTTTCCATGTAGCTCTTCTCTTTCCGGGTGTTGAAGCGCAGCACTGCATCCTTGTTGGTCATGCCGCGGAAGGTGGTCACGCCGTGGAAAGCATAGTCATCGCCGGAGCCGAAATTGAAGTAGAGAATGTTGACAGAGTACACTTTCCTGATGACCTCGTAGTCCTGACCTATGCCTATCTGGTCGCAGATGTTGGTGGCCGTACCGAAGAGGATGCGCTGGAAGAAGTCGCGCTCCTTTGTCAGCTGTACCTCCACGATGATGAACTCGCCTTTCTCGGTCTTTGCCTTCACGTCCACGCGGTTCCCTTTGTCCTCAAAGCTGTCCTTGTTGTTCGCGCTCTCCAGAATCTCGGTGATGGTGACTGGCTGTCCGATGAGCACGTGGATAAGTCCCTCGAGCACCTCTTTGTTGGCCTTGTCGCGCAGGATGCGCTTGATAGCCCAGTCGAACCGTATGTATTCTCTCTTGTCTGCCATATCGCATTCATTTTGTGCAAAGGTACACACTTTTTACGAACTGACCAAACAAAAGGCTGGAAAAGTTCAAATAGTCAGATAGTCACCACGGAGCACGAGGTCTCTCTTCTTGTGTATTTAACAGATTGTGGAGCCATATAAAGAAGCGGTCGGCAAAGGTTTTCCCGGTTTTCTTTGGCTGTATGGAGGAAAATGCCTAATTTTGCAGCATCCCAATAGTCCCAGTCTATGAAACTATACTTTTACATATTAGGCTTATTGCTCCTGCCGCTGACGGCCTCGGCGGAAGGGCATTGGATTGACACGATGCGCCCTGCGCTGCGTCCGGTCGCCGACGGTCTCGACGGCCGCCATCTGCTGCTTGACAGCCGCCACCTACTGCTCGACGGCTCGCTCACCGACGAGGAGGCTGCTGCCCAGCCCTTCGTCTTCAACAATTTCCGCGAGGCCGTGG
>JAEEGJ010005480.1_pt1 | contig 39845 bp, 31 predicted proteins | sample 8958761 | NCBI WGS metagenome assembly JAEEGJ01 (sample SAMN16246546, study PRJNA631951) | gut metagenome | biome: gut microbiome; feature: rumen; material: RS-attached | host: Bos | place: Iran: Karaj | collected 2018-10 | reverse complement strand
CCTGGTGGTCACCGAAGATACACAGAGAGTGAGAAGCCAGCGTACGGGCAGAAACGTCGAATACGCAAGGAATCAGCTCGCCGGCAATCTTGTACATGTTAGGAATCATCAGGAGCAGACCCTGAGAAGCGGTAAATGTAGTGGTAAGAGCACCAGCCTGCAGCGAACCGTGAACGGCACCGGCAGCACCAGCCTCTGACTGCATTTCCTGAACACTGACGGTCTGACCCCACAGGTTCTTACGACCACGGGCAGCCCACTCGTCAACATGCTCCGCCATAGGCGAAGACGGGGTGATGGGGTAGATAGCAGCTACCTCCGAGAACATATAGCTCACGTGAGCCGCAGCCTCGTTACCATCACAGGTGATAAATTTCTTTTCTTTAGCCATTTGTTTAGAAATTAAATGAATTACTAAATAAGTGTTTGTTTAATTATATTATTTCCTTTTGCTTTTATATTTTGCTTTTCAACTATTAATAGAGGAATCCTAATAGCCACAGCGGAATCTGATTGCCAATACCAATTTCTGTGTTATAACGTGCGTAAATGACGTCGGGTGCCAGTCGCATCTTTCCGGGTGTCTTAGCATCGATAATGCGGAACTTCAGTTTCTCGTCGACAAGGAAACTATGGTCACGGCCACCAGTGTTTACTTTATGGTCTTTCCACAGCGAGTTCACGAAGAATGTCTCCATCGCATCCTGCTTGTCGACGCTGATAGGATAGATAGCGTACATCAGGTTTGAGTTGTGAAGCATGATTTTTGCAGGCTTCTTGGGAAAGTCCTGACCTACAGGGTAGATGAGATTCAACAGACGGGCGTCGGTGAGGTACTTGATATAGTTCATCACTGTAGCGCGGCTGGTTTCTATGTCTTGAGCGAGCTTGCTGACATTGGGCGTCTTTCGGGGACCTGCCTCGGCTATCTGGTAGAAGAGCTTCTTGATTTTCGTGAGATACTTAAGTTCTATCTGCTTGATGAGCAGGATGTCCACCTCAGTCATCATGTTCATGGTCTTGAGGAGGTTCTCGGAGTAGTTGCGGTGCTCTTGAAAGAAAGGATAGAAGCCGTGGTGGATGTAGTCCTGAAAGTAACGGTTGGGGGAGACCTTGGGGAGTATCTGTTTGACGATACGCTGGTGATCACGGAGGATCTCTTCTAGAGTGTAGGGATGGAAGTTGTTGCCAGTGAGGAGGTTGACGAATTCACGGAAGGAGAAACCGCGGAGGTTGTAGGACTTGACAATGCCGTTGAGCTCGGGGTTCTCGTCTTTTAGTCGCATGACGCTGGAACCAGTGAAGACTATCTTGAGGTTAGGATAGAGGTCGTAACACCGGCGGAGCTCACTGGACCAGAGAGGCTGCTTGAAGACCTGGTCGATGAGGAGCACACGGCCGCCTCGACGGTAGAAACTGCCGGCGAAGTCGGCTATGCCGAGGCCCTGAAAGTAGAAGTTGTTCATGTTGATATACAGACATTGCTTGTCGAGTATATCGAAATGGTCTTTGGCGTACTGCAGGAGGAAAGTGGTTTTGCCGACTCCACGAGTGCCCTTGATGCCAATCATGCGGTCATTCCAGTCGATCTCGTCCATCAAAGTGCGACGGACAGGTGCGTTGACGTGCTCAACGAGGTATCTGTGGGTCCTGAAAAAAGCTTCCATCTGCTCTGGCTTGTTTAAAAAACGTGTGCAAAGTTACATATTTTCCTGCAATTTGCAAAGTCTAAATAGCAAAATCTTCCAAAAAAGGCTTTTTTTTTCTATATCTGAATATAAATTAAGACCAATCGTTCCCGAAAGGGGCAAAAATGCGTCGTCGTCTTATAGTTTGAACGATACCGTTCCCATCAGTATCCGACCAGGATATTGATAGGGGATATAGGAGGTGCCACCAATCTCGTAAGTGGTATTGAATAGGTTATCGCAGTCGAGCGACAACTGGAGGGTGTTGTTGTAGGCGTATTTCAGTCGCAGGTCTAACAATGCTGTGCCACTGAGATAGAAGTCTCTACTGCCCTTGATGCGTGAGTTGGCCTTGTTGAGCGTACGAGAGGTATAACGAAAATTGCCTGACAGCCATAGTGAGTGGTTGTTTTTGCTGAGCAGGCGTTGTTCGCAAGTGAGGTTGGCAATGTACCAGGGCACACTATAGATGTGATCGTCATTATAATAATATTGCTGGGCACTGAGGGCCCTTTGCAAGGTGGCATTGAAACGGGAACGGAAGGCTGCCGTCTTGTAGATGAGTTCCATCTCAACTCCTGCAATCTTCAGATTACCGGAATTGACGTATTTCGGCGCATTCAAATCAGTGCTCTGGTTGTTGCAGATGAGGTCTGTCAGACTGTTATAGAACAGATTGACATCATAGTCGAAACGGGTGGAGAGGGTGCCTAAGAAGTCAAGTTGTATGGCATCCATATATTCGGGCATCAGGTTTTCACTTCCACGATAAGTGTTCTGGGTGTTCTGACGGTAAAAATAAGGCGCATCCACAAACGATCGCGAATAAGAGGCTTTGAGACTGAACGTCTTCGACGGAAGATAGATAAAGGCCACTCGTGGCGACAAAGCGGAGACGCTCATGTCGTTGCGACGGAACTTACGGTCGTAGCGCAGGCCGGCATTGAGGATGAACTGACTGGTGAAGTAGTGCTTGGCCTGGAGGAAGGCGGAGATGCTTCTTTCGGATCCTACATTGAGCTGATTGGGGGACTCGGGTGTGGTGGCGATGATGACGCGGCTGTAGTCTTCGCCGAAGAAAAACTCGTTGATGGGGATGCGATAGTATTCAAACTGGGCTCCGGCAAGCACGTTGCCACGGGAGGAACGGAATTTGTAGGCGGTAGAGATCTTTGCTATTGCACCGAGGGTGTATTCTTCCCAGTTATCGTCCTGATATACACCATGATATAGACGTGTCACAGGCTTTCCGTCTTCATCGATCACTGGTGTTCCGCTGCCATCGGGTTTGAATTCATAGGTAATCATGGAATCGGAAACTGCCTGATAATCCTGGAACTTATACCAGTCGGCATAAGCGGACAGATTGATGGCAGACTGGCCGAAAGCGCGGTTATAAGCTAACTCGAGATGGGTCTCGTCGATGGAATAGCCGGGGGTGACTCCGCAGAACTGACGAAAGCTGTCGTAAGAGTAGGTCTCAGCATACCATGAATACTGGGGAACCATTTTACCATACTTGCGATTGAACATCAGGCTGAAGTCGTTGAGTTGTATGTTAACCCCGAGGTCGTAGGAGGGTCGCCCTTCATAGCGGCCAACGTAGGCATAGCCATCGTGCTGGGTCTGTGAGTAGCCGGTAGCGCGGGGAATGTCTATGCGTTTTCCGCTTGAGGTGTAGAAAGAAGCCCAAGCCATGACGTCGGCTCCTAAGAGCGTGGCACCTGCTGTGAGGTCGGCACGGTGGGTGGCATTAGAACCGAGGCCGTATTTTGCTTTGACGCCAGCGATCTCGCTGCCCTTTTTGGTGATGATGTTCACTACGGCGGTCAGAGCCACATTGCCATACAACGAAGAGGCGGGACCGCGCAATACCTCAATATGATCGATTTTCTCGGTACTGACGGCATAGTCCAACTTACCGTTATTGGTAGAGCGTGCGTTCAAACGGTGACCGTTCTCCATCACGAGGATTTTCTCCTGTCCGTTTGTATATACACCATGGATAGCGACATTGGCGAATGCATAAGAACAGACTTCGCTCATACCTGGAACATACGTAGCCAGAATGTGGCCTATACTCTTGTTATTGCTGAGCATGTCGATCATCTCACGCGTGATAATGGTGACAGGCACAGGGGCCTCCTCAATCAACTCTTCCTGACCAGATGCCGTATTAATGGTGGTTTGGCTTCCTTCTCTCAGTTTCTTGATCATATCGACAAAGCGTATGGGGTCTTGAAGTGAACCATAGTAATGCTTGTTCTCCTTCAACAAAAAGCCTGCATACTTTTCCGATTCCTCTATCTGGTCGAGTCCGAGATAGCAAAGTGACATGAGCCGATAGGCTTTCTGACGGTCAGTGCCATGGAATGTGTTTTCGTGGTTCTTCAGTAAGACGAGGGCTGAGTCAAGACGGCCTATGTTATAGGCATTCTCGGCCTGGGCGTAGACGTCCTGGGCTGATGCCGGCACGGCGATGAAGAACAAGAGAGCGATGACTGCGATATAGATTCTCATCATAACGGACATGAATTTATGTTTCAATTTGTGACATGCAATAGTTCATATTCTGTTTTTCCAACAGTTTGAAGTGGCTGGTGGCCACAGGGTGGACCGTCATGTGTGGCAACAACAGCTTCCAAGACTTCTCGTTGTCTTCTTTCAGATCCTTGAACGAGTTCCGGGTGGCTTGGAAGTAGTCTACAGGGCCACTATAATATGGCATGGGGGTACCGTCTTCTATAGGCTCGACATATTCCTGCATGTGGCGCATCTTCTTCAACACATTGAGGGCATTGATATAGGTGTCGAACAGGATGACCCTTGGCGACTGCCCTGTCTCTGACTGCCATTTAACGGCGCAGCGAAGACTGAACTCTCCGCCATAGCTGTGTCCGACAAAGGTACTGACTTGAGCGTCGGCAGGCAGGCTCTCTTTAATCAGTTCGCTATAGGCGGCTACAATGTCGGCTTTGGTCTTGCCTCGAAAGAGCTTGTCGAAATGCTCCTGAAGGGGTTCGATGACAAATACTGAATAATGCCGGGACAAGGCAGAGATCAAAGGCAGGAGCAGACGGTAGGAGGTCAGTCCCTGGATGACTACCGCAACGGGCTTGCGGGCATCATAGCCCTGTACCCAATCGCCAATGGTAGCCTTATGGGCTGCTATCTTCTCGATGGTCTTCAGGCGGAGCACATCGTTAACCTTTAATTCGACGGCTTTTGAACTGGCCATTGCCACCAGGCTGATAGCTGTCAACGAGTTGAGCCCCAACATTGTCAGGTCATCAGTAACGCCGAATTTGTTGGTTCCGAGTAGGTCGTGTGCCAGGTCGAGGATAAACTGCTCACGGCGGTTACGGGCTGCCACCATCGCCAAACGGCCTGTGCCGGCAGTCTTAAAAGCAGAGAGCGCTTTTCGGTCGACCTTGCCGTTTGGTGTCATTGGCAAACTGTCGAGATGTATGAACAGTTGTGGTATCATGTAGTCGGGCAAATGTTCCGCCAACGTCTGGCGTAACATATCGGGCGGTATGCCATCATCTGCGCAATAGAACCCCACTAGATATTGTGCTTTGCCGCTGTTTTGAATCACTACGGCGGCATCGGTGACGAGAGGATATTCACGAATTCTGTTCTCTATCTCACCCAACTCTATGCGGAAGCCACGCAGCTTAGCCTGACTGTCGATACGCCCCAGGTACTCCAGCTGGTCTTCTTCGTTCCAACGTACCAAATCCCCCGTACGATACATGAGGTGGCCTGGCATGAACGGACTGGGAAGGAATTTCTTTGCCGTCAGTTCGGGTTGCTGCCAGTAACCTCGTGATAACTGACATCCTAACAGACAGAGCTCGCCAGCTACACCGCGTGGCACCAAACGACCAGCCGTATCGACTACTGCGGAGATGGTGTTTGGCGCAGGACGACCGATAGGGATGTTGTCATAGCTGCGATTCTGGTCTATCAGGAAATAGGATGAACAAACGGTGAACTCGGTGGGGCCATAGCAGTTAAAGAGCTGCAAGGCGGAGGGCTTGAAACTGGTGAGCTTCTCGCCACCCATCATCAGGAAACGGAGTGGCAGGTCATTCTGCATCTGCATGGCCATACCCAGCTGGGTAGTCAACAGCATGCCAGTAATTTTATTTTCTACCAGATAATGGTATATGCCTTTAAGGTCCTGTTGTAGCGAAGTCGGTAGGATATGGAGGGTGGCACCACACATGAGTGGCGGAAAAAGGTCGAAGACTGAACCGTCAAAACTGAAGTTCGTATGGACAGCAGCCTGCTCGCCAACCTTTAATTGTTCTATCTTCAGTAACCATTGAAGGAAATTGAGCAGGCCTCTGTGTTCAACCATAACACCTTTGGGGAGTCCTGTTGAACCAGAGGTGTAAATCATATAGGCCAATGAAGAAGGCAGACTGTTATTAATGGGAGTGTAATTGACAGAGAAGTCGATATCGTCAATAAGAATAATTGTCTTGACGTTGAATGCTCTTTCGTTTCTTTTATTCTCCAGTATCTTCCTTGTCGTAATCAGAATATTGGCCTGAGAATCATCAAGCATATGCTTCAAACGGCTGTAAGGATAATTGTAGTCTAATGGAATATAGGCTCCTCCTGCCTTAAAGACAGCCAGAACAGCAGTCATAAAGCAGATGCGACGAGGGAGCATCAGTGCGACAAAAGTATCAGTAGTAACCTGAGCATTGCGCAGAACGGCTGCCAGGATGTTTGACTGACGATCCAATTCCGCATATGTAATTGATGTATCCTTGTCGACAATAGCTGTAGCTTCAGGCGTTTGTGCAGCCTGTTTCTCAAACAGACTCGTGAAGGTCTGAGTGGTATCATAGTCCATGCGCTCTCCCGTACCCAGTGAAATAAGGGTTGCTTGTTCATTAGCAGGAATCAAGGGCAGGACAGACAAGGGTTTGTCATCGACGGCAGCTTCAGTGAAATCGTGAAGCAACTGATGATAACACTGCATCATGCGAGCAATGAATAACTGAGAATAGAGGTTGGTTTGATATTCTGTGATGAGTTTAAGTCTATCCTCCTGACAGAACACTTGCATGACCAGCATCTCGCCAGTAGCATTCTTCATAATGGGCATCTTACGATACGGTTGACCGCCAATGGTACCTGATGATATCAGGTCGCCCTGCCAGGCAAACAGCACGTGGCTGTTGACACAACTGTTCAGCGCATTCAATTCGCGGAAAGAATAAAGGTCATTACTCATACTGCCCAACAACTGCTGCCTGACAGTCTGAAGCAAATCACGAACGGTATGCTGCTGTTGCCAAAACACATGCACAGGCAGAGTCTTCACCAGCATACCGACAGTACGTGTGGTCCTGATGTCCTTACGACCATTGTATATAGTAGCAAAGAGAGACTCCTGAGCATGGGAACAGGTACCCAACAGATACCCAAAAACGGTGGTTGTCAATACATTGGGAGTAACCCCCATTTGACTGCAGGCTTCTTCCAACTTCTGAAGACTTATGTCCAGCAATAAGTCTTCCTCAGCGAAATCAACATGCTCATCACGTCGGCCGCCTTCTGGTAGAGAGACTACGTCGAGTTTACCGAAATGTTCTTTATTCCATATAGCGGCCTGCTGATAAGCATCAGATTGTCGTATAATCTCTTCCTCCTGTGCAACTTCAAAACCACTCCATTCCTCTGACTCTAAAGACTGACCGTTATAAGCATTGTTCAGATCGTCAATGAGTACCTCAAAAGAATAACCATCGAATATGATGTGGTGGAAGTCCATGAAGAGATAGTCAGCAGATGGCGTGCTGAACAGACGAATGCGGAACAAACGGTCTGCCAACAGATAGAACGGCTGCATCAGTTGAGGACGCAACTGTTCAAAGTCGGTATCGCTCATGATCTCGATATCTTGCTGATAAGGCTCATCGTCGTTGCGACGTTGACGGGGATTCCCCTTGCTGTCAATGAACAGACGGGTCTTTACAAACGGATGTGTTTCGACCATCGTCTCGCAGGCTTTAGCTAAACGAGACAAATCTACGCCGTTGCCCAGTTGTAACAATACACCATTATTATAGGCCACCTCTCCCTGTCGTGCCATACATGCGGCAAAGATACCCAACTGTGCTTGGCTCAGTGGATAATCATTCTGCCGTTCAAAACGAACCTCGGTTTCTTTTCCAATGGCTTCGGCTATCTTACGAGGTGTTCGGTTCGTATAGATGATTCTGGCCGTCAATGAAAATTCTGAACAGAGTGTCTGCAGTTTCATCACACGGATGCTGTCGCCACCCAACATGAAGAAATCTTCGTTAACGCCTATCTGACTATGTCCCAGCGAACGTTCGAATGCCTGACAAAGCTTTGCCTCCACCTCATTCTGCGGCGCCTCGTATGCTTCCCTGGCGATAGTGTCATCTTCCACGGCAGGCGACTGTAAGCTGTTCCGGTCGGTCTTCCCGTTCATGTTCAGCGGGAAACTATCCATCTTCACGAAATAGACAGGCACCATATAGGCTGGCAGCTTCGATGTCAAATAGTCGGTGATTTCTTTTTCTCCCACACCACTCTTGGAGATGTAGTAGCCGACAAGATACTGACGTTTATTCCCTGCCGTAAAGCCCTTAACGATGGCATTGTCGATTCCCGGAAGTTTCTTGAAAACGGTCTCCACTTCACTTGGTTCTACACGCTGACCGTTGATTTTCATCATCCAGTCCTTACGGTTTACATAGATCAGGTTCCCGTCAGGACGTGCACGCACGATGTCACCCGTGTGTAGCCATCCGCCACGATAGAGTTGTGCCGTACGCTCAGGATCCTTATAGTAGCCAGGCGTCAGGTCTCCACGATAGCATAGTTCTCCTTCTTCTCCAAAAGGCACCTCATTGCCGTCCTGATCTTGCACACTATATATATAAGGTTCTACAGGAATGCCAATGGGCGTGTTGTCGTAGGGCTTGTCAACCATGAATGTTGCACCGATGCCAGCTGTTTCTGTCTGACCACAGTAATTGACCAGTTTATAGCCCTTCGGACCTACACCCGACACTCGCTCAGAAGCCGTGAACACCACTTTTAAAGTTTGTGATTTGTTATTGAAATATGGTAATACCGAAGGGGGTATAAATACAAACTCGATTTCCTGCTGTGCCAGAAAATCTTCAAGCTTACGGATGTCCATTCTCACAGCAGGAGGCACAATATTTACGGTCTTGCCTCGTGTCACAAAATCATAGATCAACTTACAGGCCACAAAAAACATTGGAGCCGTGACCGCCATGATCGAAACGTCCAAATCCTTGAACATCTTGTCGGGGAAAAGAGGAATGCCAAATGAACGGAAAGAATGCAGAACCCCCTTGGGTTTACCCGTACTACCCGATGTGTAAAACATGGAGTTGATATCATCTTCTTCCGGAAGTGTAGAAGGCTCAACAGGTTCTGTAGATGCAATCTCACTCATCACCTTCTCATCAATCAGCAATGGAGAATCAGAATGCTCCATAATCTGCTTGATACGGGATTCTGGAAACTGGTCTCCCATCGGTACGATAGCATGCCCCGCCAACCAAATGCCAATTTCTGCAGCAATATACTCCATACTCGTAGGTAGACAGATTCCGATAAAAGAGTGGGAAGGCAGTTGTTGCTTTCTCGTATAGCCAACCACCCTACATGCCATCACATACAACTCTTCGTAAGTGGTTTTCCGTTTACCGGCGTCATCAATGACAGCAATCTTTTGAGGACATTTCTCAAAAGAATCCACCAGCCATTTGATGAATATCGCGGTTTTTGAGTCTGTAGTAACCATTCGTATTAATGATCAATCTTTGTGATATGAAATCACTTTTTGATTGGTATGGTAAATGTAAATGTAGTCCCTTCTCCTTCCTTGGAGTCGAAGGTAAGTTTTCCGCCGTGTTTATTCTCGATGATGTCGCGGGTAATAGACATTCCAAGACCTGTTCCTTGACCGACGGGCTTGGTGGTGTAGAAGTTCTCAAAGAGTCGCTTCTTAGTTTCCTCACTCATACCTTCACCATTGTCCTTCAGCGTGATAACAATCTGTCCGTCTTGTGCTTCTACATTGACGCAAATTTCGGGCTGATAACAGCCATTACCTGTCTGAGCTTTTTTCCAAACGGCATAGCAGGCATTGTTCATCACGTTCAGCACAGCGCGGCTCAAATCCTGAGGGATGACCATCATCTGAGGGATGCCTTCGGCATATTGCTCATGGATAGTGAGATTGAACCCCTTATTGTTAGCACGCATAGCATGATAGGAGAGCCACACATACTCCTTGACGAGTTTACAGACATCTGTTGGAAGGAATTCACCTTCCTTGCCGCGCGAGACAAGTAGGATGCCCTGGATGATACTGATAGCCCGCTCACCATGCTCCGCAATCTTCGACAGGTTCTCCTTCAGGTCGGCAACGATGTCGTCAAGATCCTCTCGGTCTTCTTCAGTCATTTTGTCCTCATTGTCTGCAACAATCTCCTCTAAATCCTTGAGAAGTTTATTCGACATCTTGCTGAAGTTGATGACAAAGTTCAGTGGATTCTGTATTTCATGGGCAATACCGGCGCTGAGAATACCCAGCGATGCCAGTTTCTCCTGTTTCTTGAGTTGCTCCCTTAATTGTTCAATCTGTTCCATAGTGCTATGCTTTATTGATGGGTAATGTAAAGGTAAACTCGCTATATTCATTTTTGACCGACTTGACCAAGATGTCACTACCGTGATTCTGTAAAATCTCGCGGCTCAGATACAGTCCCACACCAGCTGCCTCACCAGTGGTCTTCGTCGTGAAGAAAGGATCGAATATCTTATTGATAATCGTGTCTTCAATTCCAATACCGTTATCGCGGATGGATACCTGAACATTATCTGAGTTATCTGAGGCTGGTGTGACACTGATGTTGATGGCCGGCGTGTAGTCCTTCTCACGTTGTGCTTTCTTTACAATGGCATAGACAGCGTTGCCAAGCAGACTCATGATAGTCTTGCTTAACTGTTCTGCATTGCCGTTGATCGTCAGTTCTTCTTCCGGACAGTCGAGATGAACCTGGATGCCATATTTCGCAATCTCGTTCTTGTAATACTCATGCAGCATCTGTTCGTCTTGTCTGACGACGGCTATGAGGTTCATCGGCATAATGCCGCCACTGCGGTCTTTCAGCATTTCCTCCATCGCCTTCAAGGTGCGTGTGGTGTTCTGACCATGTTCGCCTACTTTCTGCAAGTTGCCCTGAAGCATTCCCAGCACATCGATGGTGTCCTCGTAGTTCTCTGAGTCCATCTTGTCCTTGTCGTCCTCAATGTTGGCTTCGATATCTTTCACGAGTCCTTCTGAGAGTTTGGCGAAGTTGTTGATGTAGTTCAGCGGGTTCAGAATACGGTCGATCAGTCCCTGCGTCAGTTTACCCACAGTGGCCATCTTCTCCTGACGGATGAGTTCGTTCTGGGCTGTATTCAGGTCGTCGAGGGCTTTCTCCAGACTCTTTGACTTCTCTTCGATTTCGTCTTTCTGCTTGACTACCTCGGCGGTACGGTCGTGTACCACTTTCTCGAGTCGCATTTTGTCTTTCTCCAACTTGCGCAGACGAATCTGGAAGAGGATGTAGATGAGGATGGCTGCCAAGACGAGATAGAAGATGATCATATACCAGCGCAGGTAGACGGGATAGGCAATACGGAAGCTGACGGTAGTGATGTCCGTCAGCCTTCCAAAGGCATCGCGTGCCTGTACCTGAAATGAGTAAGAACCGCGAGGCAGGTTGATGAACTCTGCATCCATATCGTCGGCCCAGGCACTCCAGCCGCCGTCGTTGAGCTGATAGCGATAGAGGGTAGTTCCGACCATGGGGGCATAGTCGATGGAGTATGTGAAGCGCAGGTTACGGTCATTGCTTCCTAATGACAGGCGTGTGGCGGGTGCTTTACCGTAGCCACTCCACAGGATGCTGTCGCTGCCCAGGGTGATAGAGCGTATCAGCAGTTGGGGGTTGGTGGCGAGGGCCGGATCTTCTACACTGGTGTCAATCACCGTGAAGCCATCGTCGCTTCCGAGCCAGATTACATCCTTTTCAGTGAGCATGGCTCGGACAGGCATATTCTCGAGGGGGCGGATGAGCTGAGAGAGGCGGTCGTCGAGTTGACTCCCGTCTTTCCATCTGTAGAGCTGTTTGCTCTCATTGTTTGTCAGCCAGCTGATGCCGTCGTCGCCGAGGAAGGAGAACAGGGGGTAGGGGAACGGCTTGGATGCCTCGGCACTGACAGTTTCTACTTTTCCTGCCAAGGGTACGATGGTGGCGGCGGCATCAGTAGCCTGTCCTTTGTGGTAGGGAGCGAACTCCTTCGCCGCAGAAGGCTTATACCACACTTCTCCATAGAGGTTCTGAATCCAGAGGGTGCCTTCGTTGTCTTTTAAGATCTTGCTGACTTTCTCGAGGTTACAGAGCTTTTTCCGGCTGTTGTCGGCTGCCTGGATCAGATAGAGTCCGTCCATCTCTCCGCTATAGAACTGCGAGCCTTCGTCCAGAAGGGTCATCGCACTGATGTTTGTGAGCTGTCTTGTATTGCCGTCGGGGTAGATACGGTAGATGCCGTTGGCAGTTGCTGCCAGAAGTCCCTGACTGTTTGCTGCAAGGTCCCAGCAGGCGTAGTTGACACCCGATACCTTTGAGAAGGCTCTGCCATCCTGACGGAACAGGCCGTGGCTGGTGCCGATGTATTTACGCCCCTGGAAGACTTCGATTGACATGGCCTCTCCGGAGAGGCCTTCGTTGCGTGTGAATCGGGAGTAGGCTGATGGAATGGCGAGCGAAAACACACCGTAGTCAGTGGCTCCCCATAGCTGGCCGTGCCCGTCGTAGGCCACATAGGTCACATTGTTTGTGCAGAGTCCGTTTGCCTCAGTGACGGTATAGAGCTCATGGCCTTGTTCATCGGTGACGGCCAGCCCGCGCCCTTTTCTGACGACGGCCTTCAGACCGTTTCCGAGCGGTTCTGTCTGGGTGATGTCGTCGAGAACCGTTATCTCGTTACCACTCTCGAGGGCCTCGACATTGATCACGTCCGACAGACCGATACTGTGAGAAGTGTCACTCTTTTTAGCCTTGATGGAGACCTTGTCGCCCTCCACCTTATATATATTGCCGTCGTTGACAGCGAAGTTGAGCTCTCCGCTTCGATTCTCATAGATCTCCAGCACCTCGCCAAGGAAGAGCCCCTGGGCTCCGACCCGCTGGAGGTAGAGCTCACCATTGGCCTTCCGCTGGATTCGGCCGAAATAGTTGTAGCCGCCTGCCCAGAGGACATGGTTCTTGTCGGAGAAGACCACTGTGACACGCGTGACGCCAGGGGTGTGGATGATGTGCCATTCAGCGCGGTCGTAATACATCAGACCCTCGAAGTTGGCAAAGAAGACGAATCCGTCTTCCCCTATCTCCACGTCAAAGTTGCGGCTATGGGCGTGATAGTCGTTTGCCGTGTAATTCTTGAGGAACGGGAGGCCCTGGGAGTGAATAGTGAGGAGTGAGGCGTGAACAGTGAACAGCACCAGGAGTACTTTCACCAACCACGTCGCTTTCGGGCTATCTGAGTATATAGGCTTCATGATCATCATACCTCTCATTTCCTAAACGATTCGTAAGGCACATTGCTGCCAATGTAGTAATTCCACTCTTCGCGGGTAAAGTCGCGCTTCAGCTTCCTGCTGATCCTCTCTACCATTTCGGGTACGGAAAGGAGGACTTCGGAGAGGTTGCCGTTATAATCGCCCATCCAGGCAAACTGCTTTGAGTTGTCGAATGTGAAGTCCATCATCCATGAGTTGGTGGATATCAGCGTCATGGGATCGATCTTCTCGCTGCTGGTGTTCCACAGCCTTACGGAGTTGTCGTAGCTGGCGGAGTACAGGCTCGGCCCGTTGAACTTGAGACGCGAGATGCGTGAGAGATGGCCTTCGAGCTTGGTGATTTTGCCAGTGCGTTCATTATACAGATAGATCGTTCCGTCGCTCATGCCGTATGCACGCTGACGGGTGTTCTTGGAACTGGCGAAAGCGGTCACCCGCCCCTTGAAGGGTACGTCGGCGGTCTCTAACTCATAGAATCCTTTGACCAGATGCTGGCGCCCTTGGTCGTCGAAGAGCAGGGGGCGATAGTCATATCGGGATACTGTGGTCACTTTGAAGGGGAACTCACGGGTGTTGACTACCATTTTCCGCTGTTTTTCATACAGGGCCATACCGTGATCACCCACCAAGAGGAGATTGTCGTTGTCCATATCGGTTATCTTCATGGGGAAGTCGAGGTCTGGGAGCGGCAGTATTTTTATCTCCCCCTTATCAATGATGACCAGATGGCCACTGCGGCTGATGGCATAGACGACTTCATCTTCGAGGTATAGGTCGCGGAAGTCGAGGGTATTGTCGCTCAGGAGCGTCAGGCTCTGCAGGTTGTCGCCTACCTTTTCGTGAACCATGATCTCACCATAGGTGCTGACGGTGACCATGCGGCTGTCGTTCTTCGACAGATAGGCCAATGCCATGAGCGAACCGTTGTGTTTAGGCCATGAGCGCATACTCTGGCTTGAGGTCATGAGTGACTGGAAGATGGCGGGGTAGTAGACGTCACCGTGATAGCGGTTGACAAAGAGGTAGGATGAGTAGGCCAACAGGTCGGCCAGCTCTGTATTTCCCACCTGCGCCTGGATTGATGACAGTGAACCCAAGGAACGTGCGAGGGCGACATAGCTCAGCGTGTCGGCAATGCTCTTGGCGAGCTCTGCCTGTATGCGCTGGTGCTCGGCTATCTGCCGCTGGCTCTCTGCGAGGGCTGATGCTTCGAGGGCTTTCTTCTCAGATGCAACGGCATTACGCTCAGCCATCAGGGCGTTCTGACGCTCGATCTCTGAACGTTCACGCATCTCATTGGCTACTCGCGTCTGCTGAAGGGCTTTTTCACGCTGTTCGTCGGAGATGATCATCTGCTCAAAGGCAATCTCCTCCATCTGGGCGCTGATGCTACGGTCTACGGCGGAGCGCTTCTCTTTGCGCTGGAGTTCTCCCACCAGAGATTCCAGGGCTTTGACGCGGCGATGTTCGGCCTGCCACCCAACTAGACCGACTGCTGTAGAAGCTATCAGCAGGGCGCCCAGTCCTCCTGCGATGAGATATCTTCTGTTCACGCTCAGAGTCGTTTGATGGCTAATAGGGTGATGTCGTCGCTCTGTTCTGCCTCACCGGCAAAGTCGGATACGCAGGCCTTGATTCGCTCGATAATATCCTGACTGCTGTTGCTAGTCAGCTGGGCAAGCACAGCCTGCAGTCTCTGTTCTCCGAACTCCTCGTCGCCGGAGTTTATGGCTTCTGTCACGCCGTCGGTATAGAGCAGAAGGGTGTCGCCATGTTCGAGCTGAAGGGTCTCTTCAGAGTACTTGAAGTCGTCAATGGCTCCAACCACAAGGTCGCTTGAAAAGGGGAGTTGCAAGATGGTACCGTCTGCTTTCATCAGATAGGGAGGGTTGTGGCCTGCATTTGTATATGTCACCTGGCCTGTCGTGAGGTTGTAAATGCCGTAGAAGGCCGTTACGAACATGGAATTTGCGGATTCCTGAGCTAGCAGTTCGTTAGAGTAGGAGATGCATTCGGCGGGACTGACGCCTCTGACGCCTGTTGCCCTGATGAGGGTTCGGCTGACAGCCATAAAAATGGCTGCTGGGACTCCCTTTCCGCTCACGTCGGCAACGACAAACCCAATACGCTGGTCGTCAATGCGGAAGAAGTCGTAAAAGTCGCCTCCCACATCCTTTGCGGCGTTCATAAGGGCTGCTATGTCGAGCTGTTCGGCATTCTCGGGGAAGGGGGGGAAGATGCGGGGTAGGATGGCCTGCTGTATCTCCCGGGCTATGGCAAGATCTCCCTTAATAGACTCAAGCTGGCTGTGCTCCTGCTGCATGGTCTTGATATAGCGGATCTGCTCTATGGCTTTCTCTATGGTCAGGCTAAGGTCGTCAAGGTCGATGGGTTTGGTGGCAAAGTCGAAGGCTCCGTTGTTCATGGCTTGACGGATGTTACCCATGTCGCCGTATGCCGAGACCATGATACACTTGAGGGCTGGGTTCTGCATCTCATTGATCTTCGTGAGCAGGGTCAGACCGTCCATTTCCGGCATGTTGATGTCTGAGAGGATGATGTCGTAGTCTTTGTTTTTGAGAAGCATCGTCAAAGCTTCAAGTCCGTTATGAGCAAAGGAAAATTCATATTCTCCCTTACGGATTTTTCTTCTGAAGTATTGCGTTAAGAGCAATTCGAGGTCGTTTTCATCGTCGACGCTAAGAATTTTTGTTGGCATAATGTGTAATGTTTGTTTCTTTTAGGTGCAAAAATAATCAAAATAAACGATATTACCAAATAAAAAGGCAAAAAAAGAGAAAAAATAGTTACCTTTGTGGCAAAAACGGATGATACTACATATATTTAATCCTGAGCACGACCTTGCCCTAGCCGCAAATCTGAGCAATTTCACCGCTCCTCGTGCTGCCAGACTGTTACGGCAGCAACTGGGTTGGCTACCTGCTCTTTGGGCAGAGGAGGACGACTTGATTCTTGTTGATGATGTGAGGACAGCACAGGATGCGTATGGACAACTCGGAGGAGAGAGAAAGTTCGTCGATAAAACAGAGCTGAGCAGGCTTGACGTCACCGAGGTGCGCCCGTGGGGCTGGGATCTGGCTCTTCGACGTTTCTTGCTTCGCCATGGAGTGGAAGCTGTACCTGAAGAGAAGGTTATAGCTGGAATTCGTGAATTGTCGCATCGCAAATATGCTGTATCGTTGTTGGATTCATTACAGTGCTTGGGAACGGTTGGCTTCTCAATAGAGGCCGATAGTCTGGACGAGGTGGTGGAGTGGCTTCATCAGTATGGACGTATTGTGGTAAAAGCCCCTTGGAGTAGCAGCGGGCGTGGTGTTCGTTTTGTTGACGGTTCTATGAACGAGAGTCAACAACGATGGATACGTAATGTGATTGAACGTCAGGGGAGTGTCGTTGTGAATCCTTTTTATCAGAAAGTGAAGGACTTTGGTATGGAGTTTGAGAGTGATGGAGAGGGACAAGTTCGTTATCTGGGACTATCAATCTTCGTCACCCAAAACGGTGCATATAAGGGTAATATTCTTATGCAAGAAAGGTCTAAAGAGAACTATATAAACCGTTATGTGTCAGTTGATTTGTTGCGTGATATTCAAGAGATGATTTGCAGCGAGTTGGGGCATCTTTATAAAAACCGGTATAAAGGACCTTTTGGCATAGATATGATGATTGTTTCAAAACCTGATGAAGAAGGTTTATTCCTACATCCATGTGTTGAAATAAACCTTCGTCAAACAATGGGTCACGTGGCACTTTCTTTAGAGAAGTTACTGCAAATAGGGGTTGAACCTCAGCTCTTCGCCAATGGTCGATTGTGGCCCGTGACCTGGTAACACAATGGTCTCGACTGGCAGATTTGCCAGTATCTGATTCAGGCTGTTCATCAGGGCTTCGTAACTGCCGCCTTCGAAATCTGTACGACCGACACTCATCCGGAACAGTGTGTCACCAGTGAAGGCGATATGTTCTTGGGCACAATAAAAAACGACGCTGCCAGGAGAATGACCAGGGGTTTTTAGCACCTGTAGTTCGTGGTTGCCAAACCTTATCACCTCGTCTTTGTCGAAGAAGCGCCCTACTGCGGGGAATTTCCTTCGTAGGGGAGCACCTATGATGCTTTGAAAGTTATGGGGGATGTCTGTGATGAGAAACTCGTCTTCGGCTGCGGCTTCCACCTGTAGCCCGAAGGCGTTGAATATGGTGTCGATGCCGAGGTTATGGTCCCAGTGTCCGTGAGTGGCGAGAAGATGTGTTGGACGCAATCCGTTTCCAGTAATATAGTCGGTGATTGCTTTCCGCTCTTCTTCGTAGTAGGCACCGCAGTCGATAATGACGCATTCGTGGGTCTCGTCACTTACCACGTATGTGTTCTCCTGAAGCAGGTTAAAGGGGAATGTTTTTATTGTAAACATGGTTTAAAGGGGTAGGTAGATGATGTATTTATGTTTGAACCACTCTTCGTGGAAGAATGAGCTAATGTCGGTGATGTCCACAATGTTGCAGAATGGCTTTGTCTCGGCTTGAAGGTCACCGCCCTTGAGGCATAATAAACCGTTGGGTAGTGAGTTCTTCTGTTCGCGTGTGATGTTTTTCCGTACAATCTTCACCAAGTCGGGGAGGGGCATGACAGCTCGGCTGACCACGAAATCATATTGTCCTTTCTCGTCTTCGCCTCTCAGGTGCTCTGGATGGCAGTTCTGGAGATTTATAGCCTGGCTCACTTCCTGTGCTACACGGATCTTCTTACCTGTGCCGTCAATAAGTTTGAACTCGCAGTCTGGAAATAATATCGCGAGCGGTATACCCGGAAAACCTCCGCCTGTGCCAAAGTCGAGGATACGTGTATCAGGACGGAAACTGATGGCTTTGGCTATGGCAAGGGAGTGGAGTACGTGGTGTTCGTAGAGATTGTCAATATCCTTTCGGGAGATGACGTTTATCTTCACGTTCCAGTCAACATATAGGCTGTAGAGGGCCTCAAACTGCTCTTTCTGCAGGTCGCTGAGACTTGGGAAGTAGGTCTGTATGCTATCTGCTGTCATGAGAATCAGTGTTTAAAAGATAATACCAAGAGATGTTCTATTTCAGTATAACTGATGGTCAGTTCGATGGAACCTAATGAGTTGGGGGCAATCTCGTCGGGATTATAAACGAATGTAATTGTCTCATCGCCGAGAATAAAGTTCTCTGGGACGTAGATATTGGTTGAACGGAGGTAACCCTTTTCTTTGAGGGCACTCATTGTTGTCAGACCGGTATTCTCCTTCAGGGCATTAAGGAGTATGGGCTTCAATTGGGCCTCAAACCCATCTATAAAGATATCCTTAATCTGTATTTGCCGTCCGGTTTTCTCCTCAAAGTTCCAGACAATCTGATGGTTCATGGCTTGTGTTCCACCCTCTTGGTAGTTGATGTCTGCTATATACACCAGCGTGCCCTCGTTACCTTTTTGTGTCCTGGAGTTGATGATGTAGTGATAATGATACCACGCCCGTTTGGTAGAGTCGTTCCTGTCTTGGTTGTAGAGCGGCAATAAATTCTTGACGTAGTTTGTCGTGTACTCGTCTGCAAAGGCTTCTGCGGCTTCCTGCATCTTGTCGTCATCACGGTTGAACAGTCTGCGGGTGACAGTTGAGTTGATGATTTCCCCGGCGCGACCGCTCTTTTCCGTAGCCTGTTCCAAACAGATGTTCACGTTACATGTCGGAGGCACAGAGTCATTAGAGAGATTAACGGTCTTGTTAGTGGTTATTGTCTCGAAAGTGACGGCGTCGTCATTATCCGTACAGGCACAGAGCAACAAAGCTACCGCTAAGAAATGAAATTTAGTGTGATACATTCTCATAAATCATGAATTCAAGTGCAAAATTACACTTAATTTTGGAAAAGAGCAAATTTCTCAGGGAAAAACATTAATTTTGCAGCCAAAATCATGTTTATAGTTTACTGTTTATTGTGAGACTAAAGAGTTTTAAGGCTGCACTTTTCGACCTCGACGGCGTTGTTTTTGATACAGAGCCGCAATATTCGGTGTTTTGGGGAAGTATCTGCCGACAGTATCATCCCGAGCATCCTAGGTTGGAACACGAGATCAAAGGTCAGACGCTTACACAGATATACGACCGTTGGTTCAGTGGGGCGTTGTTGTCGGAGCGCGACAATATCACCCGCCGTCTCAATGATTATGAGGCGCAGATGCACTATGATTTTATTACAGGTTTTCAGGAGTTCATCAGCGACCTCCGTGCCAATGGTGTCCGTACGGCAGTCGTTACGAGTTCGAATATTCCCAAGATGGAGAGTGTTTACGGATACCAGCCTGGCTTTAAGTCGCTCTTCGACGCCATACTTACTTCTGAGGATTTTGTTCGCAGTAAACCAGACCCTGATTGCTATCTTAAGGCTGCACAAGTACTTGGTGCTCAGGCTGATGAGTGCATAGTTTTCGAGGATAGTTTCAATGGTCTCCGTTCAGGAAGAGCGGCAGGAATGGTGGTTGTCGGACTATCGACGACGAACCCGTCCGAAGCGATATCGCTGTTTTCTGATCTTCAGATTCCCGACTATGTGGGTCTTTCATACGAACGTTTGTCTCAAACTTTTATTTTATGAATGCTCAGAACACATCCGTACACATCCGTCTGTGGCAATATGAATTCTGGCTCTTAGCATTCTCCGAGTTGCTGTTGTCAATGTCGGTCTGTATGTTGCTGCCCACGTTGCCGCGGTGGTTGGCCGAGGAGCAGAATCTTTCAGGCTTTGAGATAGGACTTGTGATGGGAGTGTTTGGTTTGGGACTGTTTGTGCTTGGAGGTTTTGTGAGTTATCTGGTACAACGCTTCCGACGTAATCTGGTATGCGTACACGCTATGGCGTTTATGGCTGCATTGCTGCTGGTATTGTATTATCTCGACACACAGCACTATCAGTTTGCCGACTTTTCGCTGTTGCTGTTATTGCGCTTTATCATGGGGGCAGTCTTCGGGCTGTCGCAGATGGTGCTTTGTAGTACACTTATCATAGATACTTGTGAGAGTTTCCAGCGCACGGAGGCCAATTATGCTTCGGCATGGTTCGGACGTTTTGCGCTCTCTTTGGGACCAGTCGCGGGACTGCTGTTGCTTCGTTTTTTCGACTACGGCACCGTTTTCCTTGCTGCTGCGGCTTGTGCAGTAGTCAGTATGGTGTTGGTGCTGCTGATGAAGTTCCCTTTCCGTACTCCTGACGATGACGTCACCGTAGTCAGTCTCGACCGTTTTTTCTTACCTCACGGCTTCCCTTTGATGTTGAATCTTTGGCTTATCACATTGGCCTTCGGATTGGTACTTTCGCTCACGTTGTCGCTTGAGTTTTATGCCATGATCTTTGCGGGATTCATTGGCGCGATCCTATGCTGGCGGTTCATGTTCCGCGATGCGGAGATTAAAAGCGAGGTGGTCTCTGGTCTGATACTTTTTGGTGCGGCATTGCTTCTGATAATCACTCGCAACAGCCTGCCTATAGTCGGTTATGCGGCTCCTGCGTTCATCGGACTTGGAATGGGACTGATCGGTTCTCGTTTCCTGCTATTCTTTATCAAACTAAGCCGTCATTGTCAGCGTGGCACATCACAAAGCACGTTCATCCTCGGATGGGAGAGTGGCATAGCGATAGGTTTAGGTTTGGGTTTCTGTTTCTTTAACGAACATAGCCAATATGCACTTCTCACAGCTCTTCTGCTGGTGATAGGTGCATTAATAGTCTACCAATTCTCGCACAACTGGTTTGTAAAAAACAAGAACAGATAGACCGCCTGGCCTATCTGTTCTTGATATCTTAGTTTTTCTTATCCGTTCATCGACATGAGGAACTCCTCGTTGTCGCGGGTTGTTACCAATCGCTCGCGGATGGCATTCATGGCCTCCACGGGGTTCATCTCGGCAATAAACTTCCTCATGACCCACATGCGGTTGAGGGTTGTCTCGTCGTGCAGCAGATCGTCGCGGCGGGTAGACGAGAGTACCAGGTCGATGGCGGGGAAGATACGCTTGTTCGAGAGTGAACGGTTGAGCTGTATCTCAGAGTTACCAGTACCCTTGAATTCCTCAAAGATCACCTCATCCATCTTCGAACCGGTGTCTACGAGTGCCGTTGCTATGATGGTCAGCGAACCGCCTCCCTCAATGTTTCGTGCGGCACCGAAGAAACGCTTGGGCTTCTGCAGAGCGTTGGAGTCTACACCACCGGTAAGCACCTTTCCTGATGCTGGGGCTACTGTGTTGTAGGCACGGGCCAGTCGGGTAATGGAGTCGAGGAAGATCACCACGTCGTGTCCGCATTCCACCATACGCTTGGCTTTCTCCAGTACGATACCGGCAATCTTCACATGACGGTCAGCAGGCTCGTCGAATGTTGATGCGATGACCTCTGCATTTACGGTGCGGGCCATATCGGTAACTTCCTCCGGACGCTCGTCGATGAGCAGCATCATGATATATGCCTCGGGGTGATTGGCGGCGATGGCGTTGGCGATATCCTTCATGAGTACGGTCTTACCGGTCTTCGGCTGTGCTACGATCAGCGCACGCTGACCTTTGCCGATAGGCGAGAAGAGATCAACTATACGCACACTTGGATTAGTGGTGGCACGGTCGCCACAGAGCGTAAACTTCTCATCGGGGAATAGTGGTGTCAGGTGCTCGAAGGCCACTCTGTCGCGTACCTCTGAGGGCTCGCGGCCGTTGATGGACTTCACGTTGCACATAGCAAAGTATTTCTCATTCTCATGGGGTGGACGTACCGTGCACTCCACAACGTCTCCAGTCTTCAGGCTGTACTTTTTGATCTGCTGCGGTGACACGTAAACGTCGTCGGGAGAGGAGAGGTAGTTGTAGTCCGAGCTGCGCAGGAATCCGTATCCGTCAGTAAGGCTCTCCAACACGCCGTTGGCGGTGATGATGTCGCTGAAGTCGTATCTCTCAGCTGCTGTCTCCTTAGGAGCATAAACAGTAGGTTCTGAACTCGTTATCTGGTTAGCCGTTGGACGGTCGAAGATGTCGAGTGTGGGAATTGCACCATTGTCCTCGATGGGTATGTCCACAACGGTGATGAAGTCGGTACCGTCGCCAGGATCTCCACTCCATACTTCGTCTTCGTCAGCCGCAACTTCTTCGTTCTCTTCTTGGCGGCTGGCCATTTTCTCCTGAAGCATCTTCACGGCGTCGGCGGTGTCTACGTCACCCTCTGGGATAAAGTCGGCTGCCTCGGGTACGATGTCATCTATCATCGCTGCCTCTGGTACCTCCGGAACCTCCGTCACCTCTTGTGCAGCAGCCTCCTGTTCAGCCTTCGCAGCCTCTTCGGCAGCCTTCTCGGCCTTTGTCTTACGGCCGCGACGCTTAGGAGCCTCTTCTACTGGCGTCTCAGGAACAGGCTCTTCAGCCGTCTCCTTCACGTCCTCCTCCTCGGGCTGAGGCAGGGGAGCGTCGCTGAAGAGTGAGGGCATCTCACGGCTTTTCTTGCGGTTGCTCTTGGAGTCGAGGTTCTCGCCTTCCTTGCCTTTTACAGTATATACTTTGTTTGTATCCTTTTTAGTTATGCGTGTGCGTTTTCTCTTTGTCGTCTCTCCGCTCTGTTCCGATGCCGCACTTTCGGCAGCCTTGTCGATAATGGCATAGATGACGTCAGAAAGTTCACTATTCTGTGATACTTCTACGCCCAGTTTCTTGGCAATACCCATCAGTTCGGGTATCTCCATGGATTCTAATTCTTCTTTTGTATACATAAATATAATAAAGTGTAAATTCTGATTTGGAATTTGAATTTGAGATTAGGAAAGTGCTTTACGGACGTAAGCACAATTCTGAAAAACGCTGCAAAGTTACGGATTATTTCTGAAATCACCAAGACTTTCAAAATAATTTTGTAATTTTGCACCCAAATTAACACGATTATGGATATTAAGAAAGCGGAATTCAGCCTGAGTGCGCCAATGGTGTCGATGTGTCCGGCAGACAACAAGCCCGAATATGCGTTTATTGGGAGGTCGAATGTTGGCAAGTCGAGCCTCATCAATATGCTTACCAACAACAAGCGCCTGGCGAAGACGTCATCTACTCCGGGCAAGACCTTACTCATCAACCACTTTATAATTAATAATGAGTGGTATCTCGTCGACCTGCCTGGTTATGGCTATGCCAAGCGTTCCAAAAAGGAAGTCGACCGTCTGGATCAGATGATACGTGGCTATATCCTGCAGCGCGAACAGCTGGTGAATGTGTTTGTGCTTGTCGACATCCGTATCGAGGCGCAGAAAATCGACCTTGAGTTCATCGAGTGGCTGGGACTCTCGTCTGTCCCCTTTGCCATCGTCTTCACGAAAGCCGACAAATTGTCTGCAGGTAAGGTCGCCGCTAATGTCGAAGCATATAAGAAAAGACTCCTTGAAACCTGGGAGGAGTTGCCGCCAATCTTCGTCACCTCTGCAGAGAAGCGACAGGGTCGTGATGAGGTGCTGGGCTATATTGAACAAATAAACAAAGAAATAAATGAATAAAACAACGAATTAAACGAATAATTTCTGAGCGCTGCAATTCGTAAAATTCGTTGTTGATAAAAAAACATGGCGAAGGATACTCCATATCTCGACGTACAACAGCTGACGAAGTCATTCGGCTCTTTGGTATTGTTCCGCAATATCAGTTTTTCCATTGCCGAAGGGCAAAAAGTGGGTCTGATTGCGAAGAACGGCACCGGTAAGTCTACACTTCTCTCTATCCTCTCAGGTATTGAGGGCTACGATACTGGCGAGATTATCTTCCGCCGCGACCTGCGGGTGGGTATGCTTGAGCAGTCGCCGGCTTTCGACCCTGAGGAGAGTGTGCTCGACGCGTGTTTCAAACGGCGGAGCAGCGAGGATCTGAATGGTCGAGTAGTGACGGAATTCGACGAAGTCAGTCATCAGGAGGAAGACGAGAAGGTCTTGAAAGCCAAGCAGATTCTTACCAAACTGAAAGTCCGTGACCTCTCGCAGCCGATGGGACAGCTCTCCGGCGGTCAGCAGAAGCGTGTAGCTTTGGCCAACGTGCTTATTACCGAACCCGATCTGTTGATCCTCGACGAACCTACCAATCATCTCGACCTTGAGATGATCGAGTGGCTTGAGGGCTATCTGAACCGGGGTAACAAGACGCTGCTTATGGTCACCCACGACCGCTTCTTCCTCGACCGTGTCTGCTCCGTTATCCTGGAACTCGACGACCAGACCATCTATACTTACCGCGGCAACTATAGTTACTACCTCGAGAAGCGTCAGGAGCGCATTGACAATCTCCGTGCGGAGATTGCCCGTGCCAACAACCTCTACCGTACCGAGTTGGAGTGGATGCGTCGTATGCCTCAGGCCCGGGGCCATAAGGCCCGCTACCGTGAGGAGGCTTTTTACGAGTTGGAACGTATCGCCAAACAGCGTATAGAAGAGCGACAGATTCGCTTGAAGTCACGAAACGTCTACATAGGCTCGAAAATCTTCGAGTGTCAATATGTTTCCAAGGCCTTCGACGATAAGGTGATTCTGAGAGACTTCTATTACAACTTCTCTCGTTTTGAGAAGATGGGCATTGTGGGAAACAACGGTACCGGAAAGTCCACTTTCATCCGCATGCTCCTCGGTCTGGTGCCGCCGGATAGCGGACGTTTCGACATTGGCGACACAGTACGATTCGGTTATTTCTCACAAGAAGGCCTTCAGTTTGACGAACAGCAGAAGGTCATCGACGTGGTGAGGGATATCGCCGAGTACATCGATATGGGCGGCGGCCGTCATCTTACAGCCTCACAGTTCCTGCAGCATTTCCTCTTCACCCCCGAGCAGCAGCACAACTATGTCTACAAACTCAGTGGCGGAGAGCGGCGCAAGCTATACCTTTGCACCGTGCTAATGAAGAATCCCAACTTTCTCGTGCTTGATGAGCCGACCAACGACCTCGACATCGTCACCCTGCAGATTCTGGAGGAATACCTTCAGGATTTTCCCGGCTGTGTGATTGTCATCAGCCACGACCGCTATTTCATGGATAAGGTGGTCGATCACCTGCTCGTGTTTAGTGGCGACGGTGAGATACGCGACTTCCCCGGAAACTACACTCAATATCGTCAGTGGCAAAGCCTAAAGGACAGTCAGCCTAGCCAGACTAGTAAGCCTAGTAAAACTAGTCAGACTAGTCAAACTAGTAATACTAGTAAGCCTAGTCAGCCTACTCAATCCCGCCGGAAGTTCACCTATAAGGAGAAGATGGAGTTTGAGCAGCTGGAGCGCGACATTGCCGCCCTCGAAGCCGAACAGCGTCAGCTTGAAGAGGCCCTTTGCAGCGGCACGCTCTCTGTCGACGAGCTCACCGAGAAGAGCAAGCGCCTGCCTCTCCTGAAAGACGAACTCGACGAGAAGTCCATGCGCTGGCTGGAACTGTCGGAAATAGGTGGTTAGTAATCATCAAACTCAAAGATAAAAGCTCAAAGAATAAAAGTTCAAAGATGCTACAACAACAATATCCATCCCAACTGCTGGAGAAAGCAGTCTCAGAATTCTCCCGCTTGCCGGGCATCGGACGGAAGACCGCCTTGCGACTCGTGCTGTGGATGCTGCGTCAGGATGATGCCGACGTGGATAAGTTCGCTGAGGCCGTTAGCCGACTGAAGCACGAAGTCAGATACTGCAGCGTCTGCCACAACATCAGCGACAGCGACGTCTGTCCCATCTGTTCCGACCCGAGCCGCGACGCATCGACCGTGTGCGTAGTGGAGAATATACAGGACGTGATGGCCATCGAGAACACCCAGCAGTACCGAGGCCTCTACCACGTGCTTGGAGGCATCATCTCACCCATGGATGGCATCGGACCCTCCGACCTTGAGATAGATTCCTTGATAGAACGTGTCAAGGCGGGCGGCGTGAATGAGGTGATCCTTGCCCTCAGTCCCACGATGGAGGGCGACACCACCAATTTCTACCTCTATCGCAAGCTGGCGCCCACGGGCGTGAAGGTGAGTGTCATTGCACGTGGCGTCGCCGTAGGTAATGAACTGGAATACACCGACGAGGTAACCCTTGGCCGTTCCATCATGAACCGTACACTATTCGAAGAAAAATAAGCAAAAGATATGAAACAAACCCAACGAATCCTCATGGCCGTGACCGTCACCCTTCTGGTGCTCGCACTCCTGGCCGTCGTTCTCTATGAGACAGATACACTCCTCCCCGGAGCGCTGGCCGACGACAAACAGTCGGAATTCATCAGCACCGCCATCATGGAGCTCGTCTCCCTCGCTGGCGTGTTCCTCGCCCTCAGGCTCTTTCGCTTCCGCAAGATCCACGAAGAGCTTGTCACCCGCAAGGCGCCGGCGCTGCAGAAGTGGGGGCTTCTCAGGTTAGCAATCCTCGAGGTGCCGATGCTCTGCAATACATTTTTATATTATAGTTACATGAACACCACTTTCGGTTACATGGCCATCATTCAGGCGCTCTGTCTGCCTTTTGTATGGCCGACCATGGGCAGGTGTATAGACGAGACCGAAGCATGAAACTCTCCATCGTCATCGTCAGTTATAACGTGCGTTCCTACCTGGAGCAATGTCTCCAGAGCGTACAAAAGGCCCTCAAAGGCATTGAGGGCGAGGTATGGGTGGTTGACAACCTCTCGTCCGACGATAGTGTCGAGGTGGTTCGCCGCGACTATCCTTGGGTACACCTCATCGTGAATCAGGAAAACCTTGGCTTCTCCAGAGCCAACAATCTCGCCATCCGCCAGTCGCAGTCGGACTATGTCCTTCTGCTCAACCCCGACACCATTGTGGCCGAAGAAACCCTGTCTGGCGTACTCCAGTTCATGGATGCCCATCCCGAGGCAGGTGGGGCAGGGGTCATGATGCACAATGCCGACGGCACCCTTGCTCCCGAATCGCGCCGTGCGCTGCCCACACCCTGGGTCTCCGCTCTGAAGATGCTCGGCTTCACGAAACGCTACTACATGAGCCATCTGCCCTGGGATGATCCAGGACGCATCGATGTTATCAGCGGAGCCTTCTGCATGTTGCGCCGCAAGGCCATCGATCAGGTGGGACTGCTCGATGAGGACTTCTTCATGTATGGTGAGGACATCGACCTTTCTTACCGTCTGCTCAAGGGCGGTTGGCAGAACTGGTACTTGCCTTTCTCCATCGTCCACTATAAGGGTAAGTCAACCTATAAGTCCGACTACCGCTACGTTCACAATTTCTATCAGGCGATGCTCATCTTCTTCCGCAAGCACTATAGTCATCTGAGTTTTTTCTATGCGCTGCCCGTGAAGATGGCCATCTACTTCCGTGCCTTCATAGCCATCATTGACATTCTCCGCAAAAAACTCCACCTATGACCATCAGTTTGCGCGCTATTGAGCCCGAAGACCTCGATTTGCTCTACCGTATCGAGAACGATACCACGCTCTGGAACGTCGGCACCTCCAATGTTCCCTATTCCCGTTATCTGCTTCACGACTACGTGGCCCATGCCACGGCCGACATCTATACCGACCGTCAAGTCCGCATGATGATTGACGACGAGCAGGGTCAGACCGTAGGCATTGCCGACATCGTTAATTTCGACCCCGCCAATCGCCGCGCTGAGGTTGGAATCATCATCATCCAAGCCTGCCGCCGTCAGGGCTATGCCACCGCCACGCTCCATGCCCTGCGTGACTATGCCCATCGCGTGCTTCACCTGCACCAGCTCTATGCCTATATCGACGTGCATAACGAGGCCTCGCTCAGCCTCTTCCAGAAGGCCGGCTATGTCACAGCTGCCCGCATGCCCCAATGGCTGTGTGACGGCGACGAGTACCATGACGCCTGGCTCGTACAGCTGCTCTTTTGAATGTTTTTTTATCTGACAGGCAAAAAAAGTCCGAAAATGTTTTGCCAATTCAGAATTTATTCATACCTTTGCACCCGCTAAACAGAAAGCAGTGGTCTTTGGTGCGTTAGTTCAGTAGGTTAGAATGCCTGCCTGTCACGCAGGAGGTCACGAGTTCGAATCTCGTACGCACCGCCTCTTTTTTTTCATTCATAGCGCGAAAAGTTTTAGATTGACTGGTGCGTTAGTTCAGTAGGTTAGAATGCCTGCCTGTCACGCAGGAGGTCACGAGTTCGAATCTCGTACGCACCGCAGCGAGCCCGCGTCCGTGAGGAGGCGGGCTTGTTGTTTGAAAAAGACCAATATTTAATGATATCCGATTATGAGAAAACTGATGATGATAGTTGTAGCCCTCATGATGGCTACAATAAGTGCAAACGCACAGCAGGCCGGCGACTTCTCCGTCGGTGCCAATGCCTCATATAGTTTCAAGACCAAGAGCTTCGCTCCCGGCATCAGGGTTCAGTTCAACATATTGCGCATGCTCCGGGCTGAGATCGGAGGTGACTTATGGACGAAGAAGGACAATTGGCAGGCCTACGACGCATTCTTCAATCTTCATCTGCTCATCCACGTCTCCGAAAAGTTCAAGATCTATCCCCTTGCCGGAGTAGGCTACATTAACACAAAGGAGGATGGCAAGGACTATAATGACGAGGTCTACAATGTTCATGTCAATGTGCCGGAGAAGTCGCGTGACAATGCTTTCGGTAATGCTGGTCTCGGCCTTCAGTTGAACTTCACGCCTCATTTTGGCGCCTTTGCCGAGGGTAAATACCAGTTCAAGGACAACGACCAGTTCTGTGCATCCTTTGGATTAGTTTACATTTTCTAACATCAAATACTGGAATAGCTTATGAAAAAGATTTTATTGACGATCGTAATGGCAGTCGTAGCAAGTATGCTTCTGCCGAACATGGTAATGGCACAGGATGTTGTTACCGCTCAGGTTGATCCTGCTGTGCTGAAAGCCCAGAAGAAGGCTGAGAAGCAGGCCCGTAAGGCTCAGAAGGATCAGGAAAAGGCTGCCAAGAAGGCCAAGAAGGCCGAGAAGGAAGCTAAGAAGCGCCAGAAGGCCATCAAGGATGCTGAGGATGCCAAGAAGGACGCTGAGAAGGCCATGAAGAAGGCTCAGGAGGCATCTGACAAGGCTGCTCGCGAGGGAACCCCAGAGGCTCAGGAGAAGACTCGTAAGGCTCAGGAGAAAGCCCAGAAGGCTCAGTTGAAAGCCGAGAAGAAAGCCAAGAAAGTGAAGTAACAAGAATCCCCTTCCAACGCGGAAGGGGATTTCTGTATACTATAAACTATAAACTTTAAACTATAAACCATCAACTATATTGACGGAGAGCAGCGATGAGTTCGCTGTTCTCTGTTTTTGTGCCGATGGTGATGCGCAGGCAGTTCATACAGAGTTGCACCCGATGACGGTTGCGCACGATGATACCGCGATCCACCAGGTAATTGTAAATCTTCGTCGCGTCGGTCATCTTGGCGAGGAAGAAGTTCGCATCGGTTGGATAGACCTTCTCACAGATGGGGAGCAGTTCGAAGGCATCGATCATGCGTGAACGCTCCTGAAGCAGGATTTTCACCCAGCTGTCCACCTCAAACGGGTCTTTCAGGGCCTCGAGAGCCTGCTGCTGGGTGAGCTGGTTGACGTTATAGGGGTACTTCACCTTGTTGAACAGACCGATAATCTCCTTTGAGGCGAAGGCCATACCGAGTCGGATGGCAGCACAGCCCCACGCCTTCGACATCGTGTTGAGCACGATGAGGTTCGGATATTTCGACAGTTCTGTACGGAGAGTGGGCTGACTGGCGAAGTCGCTGTAGGCCTCGTCGACGATGACGATTCCCTCGAACTGCTCAATCACCTTGATGATCTCGTCACGCTTCAGGCAGTTGCCCGTGGGGTTGTTGGGTGAGCAGAGCCAGATGATCTTAGTATACGCGTCGGTAGCAGACAGCAGACGGTCGGCTGTCATTTGGAATTTGTCGTCCAAGAGCACCGGCCGGTACTCCACGTCGTTGATGTCGGCACAGACCTTATACATGCCGTAGGTAGGCTCAATGGCCACCACATTGTCCTTACCGGGATTGCAGAAGCAGCGGTAGGGCAGGTCGATGGCCTCGTCGCTGCCGTTGCCGAGGAAGATGTTCTCACTTGGCACGCCCTTCACCTTCGACAGAGCCGCTTTCAGCTCCAACTGCAGGGGATCCGGATAGCGGTTGAAGGGTTGGTTATACGGGTTCTCGTTCGCATCGAGGAACACCCTTGCCTCTCTGCCGGCATACTCATTTCGGGCTGAAGAATATGGTGCCAAATCCCAAATGTTCTTCCTACACAACCGCTCTAAACTAATCATCTATAAACTCTAAACTTATAAACTCTAAACTTATAAACTTGTAAACTTATATACTCTAAGCTATAAACTCTTCAATCTCACGCTCATCGCATTCTTATGCGCATCCAACTGCTCAGCCTTGGCCATCAGTTCCACGGCGTGACCGATGCTCTGGATACCTTCTGCCGTCAGATGCTGGAAGGTGACCTTACGGCAGTAGCTGTCAAGGTTCACACCGTTGTAGGCGGTGGCATAGCCGTGAGTGGGCAGCGTGTGGTTTGTGCCGCTGGCATAATCGCCCGCACTCTCACAGGCATAGGCTCCAAGGAACACGCTGCCGGCGTTGACCACCTGCTTGGCGAGTTTCTCGTAGTCGGATGTCTGGATAATCAGGTGTTCTGGCGCATAGGCATTAGAGAGGCTGATGGCCTCCTGCTTATCCTTCACGAGCACCAGCGTACTGTTCTCCAGCGCTTTCGTGGCAATCTCCTTACGCGGCAGGAGTTCGAGCTGACGGTTCACCTCAGCCTGTACGTCGAGGATTACCTGTTCCGAGGTGGTGATGAGCAGCACCTGCGAGTCGATGCCGTGTTCAGCCTGCGACAGCAGGTCGGCAGCGACAAACTCCACGTTGGCCTTCTCGTCGGCAATCACACAGACTTCCGAAGGTCCTGCCGGCATGTCGATAGCCACATCGTGCAGGCTCACCTGTTGTTTGGCGGCCATCACGTACTGGTTGCCGGGGCCGAATATCTTATACACCTTGGGTACGGACTCAGTACCGTAGGCCATCGCGCCGATAGCCTGTACACCGCCAGCCTTGAAAATCTTGCTCACGCCGGCAATACGAGCTGCCACGAGGATGGCGGGATTCACCTTTCCGCGACGGTCAGGCGGCGTACAGAGTACAATCTCACTACAACCGGCAATCTTCGCCGGCGTGGCGAGCATCAGTACGGTAGAGAAGAGTGGGGCAGTGCCGCCGGGGATGTAGAGGCCTACTTTCTCGATGGCGATGCTTTTCTGCCAGCAGGTGACGCCCGGCTGTGTCTCCACCTTCCTGGTCTTGAACTGCTGGGCCTCATGGAATACCTGGATGTTATAGTGGGCCAGCTGGATGGCAGCCTTCAGTTCTGCACCGACCAGCCGCTCCGCCTCTTCCATCTCCTGTTCTGACACGGCGAGTGTAGGCAGGTCCACATGGTCGAACTTCAGTTCATAGCCCTTCACGGCATCGTCGCCGCGTTTCCTGACATCAGCCAGCACGGAGGCCACCGTCTCGTTTAACTGCGACACGTCGAGCCGAGGCCGCTCCACAATCTTCAACCAGTCCTTCTTCTCCGGATATCTGATAATATTCATATCTCCTTACTCCTTCTCTCCTTACTCCTTCTCTCCTTCTTACAGAATCATTTTCTCAATTGGGGTGACGAGGATGCCCTGAGCACCCATCTCCTTCAGCTTGCCGATAATCTCCCAGAACTGTTTCTGGTCGAGCACCGTGTGTACGGAGCACCACGCCTCGTCGGCCAACGGGATGATGGTCGGACTCTTCAGACCCGGCAGCACGTCGATGATCTCCTGCAGACGGGCCTTCGGGGCATTCATGCGTACATATTTCTTATCCTCGGCGTCCTTCACGGCCTTGAAACGGAAGAGCATCTGCTCCAATATCTGGCGCTTCTCTTCCGAGAGCTGCTTGTTACCGATGAGCAGGGCCTCGCTCTGCATCACCACTTCCACCTCGCGCAGGTTGTTGCTCACAAGTGTCGAACCGGAAGAGACGATGTCGAAGATGCCATCGGCCAGACCGATACCCGGGCTGATTTCCACCGAACCCGTAATCACGTGAATCTCAGCCTTGATGCCGTGTTTGTCGAGAAACTGCTTCAGGATAGCAGGGTAGCTCGTGGCAATCTTCTTGCCTTGGAACCACTCCACACCCTGATAGTCTATCTCCTTGGGGATGGCCAGCGACAGGCGGCACTTCGAGAAGCCGAGTCTCGACACGATGTCGGCGTCCTCTTGGCGTTCCACGAATTCGTTCTCACCCACCACACCGATGTCAGCCACACCTGAGGCCACACTCTGCGGAATATCATCATCGCGGAGGTAGAGCACCTCCAGCGGGAAATTTGACGATTGTACCAGCAGCGTCCTTTTCGAGGCGCTCACCTTGATATCAGCCTCCGACAACAGGTTCATCGTGTCGTCGAAAAGCCGTCCTTTAGATTGTACTGCAATACGTAACATAACCGTTAAAGTCTATAATTCGGCTGCAAAGGTACACTTTTTTCCCGAATTGTCGCCATAATATCCATAAAATATTGCAAAAATAGAAAGGGGGACGGTTCGAACCGTCCCCTTATGATAGTGAAGTGTCTTCTTACTATATCAATGGAGGATTAATTTTGAATCCAACTATCGGGAACGCTCTGCCGTTCAACCATCCATTTTTCTGTTTTATCCACAGCGATGATCAAGGGAATTTCACCTTCCTTCGGGAACTTAATTTCCTGAACGCCCAGATTACGGCCCCTGCCATCCACGGTGACGGTGATGTTGTTGGCAGACGGTACCCAGTCCTTATTCGAGATTTCAAACTGATCGAGCACAGCGTCATAGTTGATCGTTGCACCCTCCCAGCCAGTATTCCTCATAGTCTCAACCGGAGACAGACGCGCTTTCTTGTTCCACGATGAAGAACCGATGCTAATGGTGAAGTCCAGGGTACCGCCGGCTGCACGGACCTCAGCCCACTGCCTATTCACTACAGTCGTTTCATTATCTTTTGTTTTTACACCATTCACAAGCTTGTAGGTAATGGTAGTCTTACTCTCCTGCGTCACATCCACCACGATGTCGTTGAAGTCAAAGTCGTCTGTCGTTCCGAGATCTTCCAACATATAGCGCTTGGTGATTTTTTCATAATACTCTTCAGGATCCACTGAGGGAGGAAGACCGTAAGACATGAATACCAGATCCTCAAAGTCATGGTCACTGGTGGTTTTGTCGTTATCCTCGCAACCGATGATAGTGACGTTATAACCAGCAGGCACATCTGCAGGCACCGGGCAGCCACCTGCCGTAGCATTCAACGAAATCATCATCTGGTTCAGAGAAGTCAGCTTATTGTAATGTGTCTTATCCGCATCATTGTTATAAGCGCTCACGGAATTCCAACTCTTCAGGTAGTAGTACATGCTCGCACCTTGGGGCAGTCCGCTGAAAGTATAGGTAGGAGCTTCCACCTCATAGGCAGCCTTGGCAATGCCGGCGTTAGACGTACCAGGGGATGACAATGCGCCACCCGCAGCAGTCCTGTAGCCAAGGTTATCACCCTTTTTCCAAACCTGAATTTCACCAACGCCTTCTACATGCATCCACAACTCCCAATAGTAGCTTGCAGTACCCTGGAAGATGGGGACAATTGTAAATGAATTCTCAGGAACCGTTACGTAGAAGGATTTACCCTTATTCGTATTGTCCTTACCTGCAGGAATGTTGTTAAAACACCAAGCCAAGACATTCTGCTCCACTTTAAAACCAGTTCCTTTTGTTACATTAACAGAACGGGTACCACGAGTAGTGGCAGGTGCAGCGTCTGCCGCAGGCGTAAAACTGTAATCAGGCTGCATCGAAGCCATGTCCCATGACTTGTTAGGATCAACCGGACCATACTTCTTGATGAAGTTAGCGACATAATCATCTCTCTGCTGACTGGCGATAGCCTCATTCTGCTCGTCTATGAAGTCAGTTTTTGAGCATGAAGAATAAGCAATAGCAATGATAGCTAAGCCTACAATTTTTAATAAGTTTGTTTTCATATTGAAAAAGATATTAATGTATGGTTGATTATTTTCGGGTGCAAAAATACGAAATATTTTCAGAATAAACGTATATTTGTGCATAAAAAATATTAAATGCACAATATTTATATAGAAATAGCAAGAGTTTATGGATATTATTTTATGCGGCTTCGCCCTTTTTGTATCTTTGCAGCCAAGTAGATAAACAATCCGGTATGAACATTAAATTACACACCCCGAAAACCTTGAAGGCTGGTAGCGGAATGGCTTCGTTGAAGCAGTTCTTGCTGTCACTCTTCGCCACCAGCGTATCCATCGCACTCACGTTCGGTACTGCTGCCATCATCGATTACCATGCGAAACAGAAGTCAAAGCGCGAGATTGTGATGATGGTGACCTACGACATGTACAACTCGCTGAAGTCGATAGAAAAGGCCGACTCGCTGATTCGTCAGTCCATGGATGTCCAGCTACAGATAGCAGAAGACACCACCCAGTACAACACGCTGAGGTTCAGACTGGCGTCTATACCGTTAAGTGATGACTACACAGAGACCACGGAGCGCATCTTCTCGTCGAGCATCGAGACCATCAACACCGTGGGCAACGTGCTCTTCACCGAAAATGTGGCCAAGTTCTATCAGATCCGCCGAACCTACAAGACGCAGGTCTGCGACTCGCTTGTCAATGGGATCACCCGGGATAATCCTTTCCACACCGTCAAGAGCGCGCTCGATTTCGATTATACTGACTACGCCCTGTTAAGCAACAGGATACTGAAGGATATGAAGCATCTGTACGCCCTGTGTAAGCACATGATGGACATCGCCGATGAAGAGGTTGAGGCGTATCGGAAAGAAAGGGAGCAGATAGAAAGGAGCATGACAGACGAAGATGAGAATTCTGATTCCCTCTTTAATGAAATCATAGAACAATGTCGAAAAATCAATGAGTTAAAGGAGCAGTTGAAATGAAGAAACTATTATTATTGGCATTTGTGGTAGCTGGCGCCATCCCTTCGATGGCACAGCAGGTGAAGTATTCCGTTAGTGGCACCTACGCTGACGATGGTAAGAAAATCTATCTGCTGGACCAGCTGACAGCCAAGGCCGTCGACAGCATGGTTGTAGCCAATGGCCAGTTCTCATTCAGCGGTGCTGCCGATAAGGATGCCCTCATGTCCGTAAAGGCTGAAAACGTGGATTGGACGACAAATTTCTTCAACGACGGTACGCCGGTCATCATCAATGTCAACGACAGTACCCTGAAAGGCTCCCCATTGAACGAGCGCCTGGCGAAGCTTGAAGTAGAACAGGATCTCCCCCGAAGGGCTTTTAATGCGAAGTATTCCCAGAAGTCCGAGGAAGAGATGATGGCACAGAAGGATGAAATCATCGACGAGATGAACAAGATGATCGACAGTCTGATAGCCTTTGCCATCAAGGTCTTCGACGAGGAACGCAATTCGCTGATACCTGTGGCCTTCTCCGGCTATTACTTCCTGGAAAATGGCTTTGAGGCCTACGACGAGCTGGTGAAGCAGCAGGTCGTCTATGCCGGCCATCCCTATCTGAAGAAGACAAGAGACGAAACGGAAAAGCTGATGAAGCCGAAGGACGATCCGAAGACCGCTTTCATCGGCCAGCAGTTCACCGACCTGGAGATGGCCGACCCTGACGGCAAGCTGCACAAGATCAGCGAGCTTGTGGGCGAGGGCCATTGGGTGCTTGTCGATTTCTGGGCCTCGTGGTGCGGTCCCTGCCGTGCTGAGATGCCCAACGTGGTGGAGGCCTACAACAAGTACCACGACAAGGGTTTTGAAGTGGTAGGCGTTTCCTTTGACAATAAGAAGGAAGCCTGGGTTAAAGCCATCGGTCAGCTCAAGATGCCGTGGCTGCAGATTTCCGACCTGAAGGGTTGGGAGTGTGCCGCAGCCCCCATCTATAAGGTTGACGGTATCCCCGACAACATCCTCATCGACCCCCAGGGCAAGATCGTCGACCGTGCCCTTCGTGGCAAGGCGCTCCAAACCCGCCTCCAGAAGATTTTCGCCTCACAATAATGTCTCACCGGGGTCCAAATAGATAGTTGTATGAAAAAGTGTCTTTTAGCAATGGCTGTATGCTGCAGTATGACTGTAGCATCGGCACAGACGTATCAGGTACCTGTATCTGAACAGCATGAGAAGATGCAGACAGGCAAGTATCAACCTACATGGCAGTCGTTAGAGACGCACCAGACGCCTGAGTGGTTCCGCGACGCTAAGTTCGGCATTTGGGCACACTGGGGACCTCAGTGTGTGGAGGGATCAGGCGACTGGATGGCTCGTGGTATGTATATTGAAGGCACCGACCAGTACAAATATCACTTAGAGCACTACGGACATCCTTCGGAGTTCGGCTTTAAGGATATCCTGCCCCTCTTCAAGGCAGAGAAATGGGATCCCGATGCACTTGTAGAGCGTTATAAGCGATGCGGTGCCCAATACTTCTTCGTACTTGGCAACCACCACGACAACTATGACCTGTGGGATTCACAGTATCAGCCATGGAACTCGAAGAATATTGGGCCGCATAAGGACATTCTTGACGGATGGGCAAAGGCTGCCAAGAAGGCAGGTCTTCCTTTAGGTATCTCGTTCCATGCTGATCATGCCTGGTTGTGGTACGAGCCAGCCCAGCGCTATGATGTGAACGGTCCGAAAGCGGGTGTCTATTACGACGGCAGGCTCACGAAGGAAGACGGCAAGGGCAAGTGGTGGGAAGGTTATGACCCGCAGATGCTCTACCAGCAGAACCATCCGATGAGTGACCGTTCATGGGCTAACGGACGCATCCATTGGCAGTGGGGTTGGGAGAATGGTGCCTGTCCGCCGTCTCAGGAGTTCGTCACCAACTTCTATGATCGTACCCTCGATGCCATCAATCGCTACAACCCTGACCTCATCTACTTCGATGTAACAGTACTGCCCTTCTATCCGTTGAGCGACTGCGGCCTGAAGATTGCCACCCATCTTTATAATAAGAATCCCAGAGGTGTGGTGTTCGGCAAAATATTGAACGACGAACAGAAGAAAGCCTTGACTTGGGACGTCGAGCGTGGTGCTCCCAATGCCATCATGTCCGAACCTTGGCAGACTTGTAACTGTATCGGTGACTGGCACTATAATACCAAGGTCTATAACAAAGGCTATCGCACCGCAGAGAATCTGGTGAAGCAGTTGGTGGATATCGTCTCAAAGAACGGCAATCTGTTGCTTAATATCCCCTTGCGGGCTGACGGCACCTACGACGAGAAGGCATCCCAGTTTCTTGACGAGTTGGAAGCCTGGATGACTCCTAATGGTGAGAGTATCTTCGGCACTCGTCCCTGGGTGAAGTTCGGCGAGGGACCTGTAGCAGAGAAGACGATTGAGATCAATGCGCAGGGCTTCAATGAAGGACAATACAACGGCATGGACTATCGCGACATCCGCTTCAACCAAACCAAGAAATATCTGTATGTCACAGCGATGGGCTGGCCTGCCGACGGCAAACTCGTCATCAAGTCGCTCGCCAAGGGCAACAAGGATTTCCGTAAGTCCATCTCTGCTGTCTGGCTCTTAGGCTTCGGCAAACTGAAGGCAAAGCAAACGACTGAAGGATTGATAGTCTCTCTCCCTCAGCCGTGTAACAAAATCGCCCCTGTGTTAAGGATCAGTACTCGCTGAAGGTCCTGCCCTTGCAGGCGAAACATAAAAGGATTTGTAATATGAAGAACTTAATGACCAGGCGCAGCATTCGCCAATATAGTGACAAAGAAGTGGGCGCAGAGCTCCTGAACCGCCTCATGACTGAGGCCGGCAGAACACAGACGATGGGCAATCTACAGCTTTATAGCGTGGTGGTGACACGTTCGGCAGAGATGAAGGAGAAGTTGGCTCCGGCACACTTCAACCAGCCGATGGTGACGCAGGCTCCAGTAGTGCTGACCATCTGTGCAGACTTCAACCGCACATCGACGTGGGCACGATGCAGGAACGCAGAGCCGGGCTACGACAATTTCCTGTCGTTCATCAATGCGGCAACAGATGCACTGTTGTACACGCAGACGCTGTGTAACCTGATGGACGAAGAAGGATTGGGCTATTGCTACTTGGGGACGACGGTATATCAGCCACAGGCTATCATCGACCTGCTAGAATTACCCAAATTGACGTTCCCCGTAGCGACACTGACCGTTGGATGGCCTGATGAAGAGCCTCCCATGAGCGACCGTCTGCCGATGGAGAGTTTCGTGCACGAGGAGACGTACAACGACTATATGGGCATGGACATCGACAAATACTACGAGGACAAGGAGCACCGTCCTGAGAATCTGGAGTTTGTACGCATCAACAAAAAAGAGACCCTGGCTCAGGTCTTCACCGACATCCGCTATACGCGAAAGGACAATGACGCCATGAGTCAGGGACTCATCGAAACACTCAAACGGCAGGGCTTCCTGCCCTGGACCGTCAGAGGGTATTAATCAATCTCAATGGGCCGAGTGTGAGCATCTTATTAAACATCGGCGCATTGCCTTGGTAAGGTTTGCCTGTATTTAGGGATTACATTTGTAGCCTACGGTCAACATCACGACGCTGTTGCGGATGCTGCCGGGCGTGCGCCAGCCGTTGGTGAACATCACGTCCTTGTTCATTTTCGTCAGGCCGAGGTGGTAGCGCAATTCCAAGAACCAGAGGTCGCCGTCACTGTCGGTCATAAAGTTCCAGTTGAGTGCCAGCGGGGCCGAGAGGCTCACCGTTTTGAGTTGATCGGTATAACTGATACCATTCATCCGTGCGCTCAGAATGAAGTCGGGCTGGATGCCGGCCTTCAACGTGACGGGGCCTGCGCTGAAATTCATTAACAGCGGCACGCTGAGGATATCCATATACAGGCTTTTGTCAATAACTGAGTAGCCCACGCCTTGATAGGTGTTGGTCAGGCCAATGGACGGAGCAAACCAGTCGGTCACGTTGTAGCCTATCTCGCTGTTGATGGCGAATCCGAATCGGCTCTTGGCATCCTCAATGTCACCCGCAAAGGTTGACATGCCTGCACCTATCCAACTCGACGAGAAGAATTCTCCCTGTTTCGTCTGGGCGCCCACGCTCATCCAACTGAACGTAAAGATGGCGGCTATCATCCATAATCTTAACATCTTCATTGTTTATTCCAATTTATATAGTTTAGAACTTAACAGCGTGGACGCACTAAAATAGTGAATCCTTTTTGCTGGCGATTTTTGTCAGTTTGCCGTTTTTCCATTTATAGGTGTCGGTGTAGAGCATTCCGACATCGCGGACATGGCTGGTAATGGTCTTGTCCTCACTGTCGATAACCGGCTCCTGAATCTCCTGAAACGCCTCGA
>JAEEGJ010005479.1_pt1 | contig 39845 bp, 38 predicted proteins | sample 8958761 | NCBI WGS metagenome assembly JAEEGJ01 (sample SAMN16246546, study PRJNA631951) | gut metagenome | biome: gut microbiome; feature: rumen; material: RS-attached | host: Bos | place: Iran: Karaj | collected 2018-10 | reverse complement strand
ACGAACAAGGTCATTCCGCAGCTCATGGGGATCGACATCGGATGCGGAATGCTGGTCTGTAAGATCAAGGCGAAGAGCATTGAATTTGCAAAGCTCGACAAAGTTATAAGGGACAGCGTTCCGTCAGGTTTTAGTATCCGTAAAGCGCCACATAACAAGGCTGATTTTAAAGTGATTTCCGATCTCAGATGTCTGCGCGCCGTTAATGGTGATAAGGCGCTGAAGAGCCTTGGAACACTGGGCGGCGGCAATCACTTTATCGAAGTCGATAAGGGTGAGGATGGGTACTATCTGATCATTCATTCAGGTAGCCGACATCTCGGTTACGACGTCGCTGATTACTACACGGAAGCTGCCCGCAGAAGGCTCTTTAACATGGGCATGAACGTACCATATGAAATCTCTTATGTGGAAGGCACTCTGATGGACGATTATCTTCATGATGTTGAGATTGCTACAACGTATGCATCGCTTAACAGGGAGATTATTATGCAGGAAATCCTGAAGGGGATGAAGTGGAAGGAAGTAGAGCGCTATGAGTCGATCCACAACTATATTGGTGTTCTTCCTGATGGCACTAAGATCCTGCGTAAGGGCGCTGCATCTGCGTGTGATGGTGAGACGGTAATCATACCCATAAACATGCGTGACGGCGTGATCCTTGGTGTAGGCAAAGGTAATCCTGATTGGAACTATTCGGCTCCGCACGGATCAGGCAGAGTATTGCGCCGTGATGAAGTTAAGAACCATTACACGTTATCGGCATTTAAGAATGACATGAAGGGAATCTATTCATCTTCTATAAGCGCAGGAACGCTTGATGAAGCACCAGTTGCTTATCGCGGTATTGATGAGATAGTTGACGTGATTTCGGACAGCGTTGAAGTCAAGGAAATCGTAAAGCCGGTCTATAACTTCAAGGCAGGAAAAGAGAGGTAAGAATGTTAATACAGATAAGTTCAGGACAGGGTCCGGTTGAGTGCTCTGTCGGAGTTGAGAAGCTTGCTAAATCTTTGCTTAAGGAGTTTGCAGGCTCAAAGATCGTATCCGTAAATGAGGATTATTCAGGCCACGGATACAAGTCCTGCGTTATGGAATTCGATGAGGATGTATCTTCGCTCGAAGGCACGGTCTTGTGGGTGTGGAAGAGCACCATAAGACCGGGTCATCAGCGCAAGAACTGGTATATGGATGTCAGCGTGATTAAGGAAGCTGATGTTGTCGGAGAGTTCGATCTTTCTGACTGCGAAGTGACAACAATGCATTGTGGCGGCAAGGGCGGTCAGCACGTCAATAAGGTTGAGACAGGTGTTCGTATTTGTCACAAGCCCACAGGCATCGTTGTTACCTGCACAGAGGAAAGATCTCAGGTGCAGAACAAGCAGAAAGCAATGAAGAGACTTCAGAGCATTCTCGCAGCAAAGCAGGAAGACAACAACGCAGATGCTTTAAATAATGCGTGGCAGAAGCATACAGAGATCGTGAGAGGAAATCCAATAAGGGTTTACGAAGGAGAGAAGTTCAGAAGGAAGAGATGGCGGGATATTTTTTGACATGAGGGTCGTTAACATTAGGAGGATAATGATTACTACGATGATTTAAAGAGAAAACGCAAATTACTAGTATCAATAACGGTGTAAATAGCATTGTATTATTTGTCATCCCAAAAATGATTATCTTTCTATTTTTCTTTTTAAAAGCATATAATATAAATGAATCTTGACGAGAAAGGATTGGAAAAATGGATAATAAAGAAGATGCTGAAAAGGATATAAACATTGAACAATTATATAATGAACAATTAGGTTTTGAGGATGACATTGAAGGATTGAATGATGATGTTGATGAAGCAGAAGCATCAAATGATGAACAACCTTTTAATGCGGATTCAATTAGAATTGAACAGCAAACCCTATCATTAAAGTATGTATATGAATTATATCAAGATGGCCTCTTAATTCCGAATCCCGGATATCAAAGGCAATATGTTTGGGAAGATCGAAAACGCAGATCTAGGCTTATTGAATCTTTAATGCTAAGAATTCCTATTCCTGCATTTTACTTTTATGAACAAAAAGATTCGAGTTTTCTCGTGATTGACGGGCAGCAGCGACTAAAAACCGCTTTTGATTTTATTGAAGGAAATTTTAAACTATCAGGTCTAGAATACTTAAGTGACAAGTATGATGGAAGGACATTTAATGATCTTGACCCTAAGTATCAGCAAAGAATACGAAGAACACAATTAAATATTAATATTCTAGACGAGCGTTCTCCACAGAAAGTGATTTATGACATTTTCCGCAGAATTAATTCTGGAGGCATGCCACTCAATCCACAAGAAATGAGAAATGCATTATGCACAGAAAATGTACGAGAGTTTCTAAAAAGAGGCGCCAACAGCAGTGCTTTTACTAATGCTACGCGAAACAAAATCAAAGATCTGCGCTTGGACAAGCAAGAGACCTTTTTGCGTTTCGCTACTATCTATAGAAGATATGATTATGAAAAAATGTGTTTGCAAAAATTAAGTCCTACAAAACTAATAAATCTTATGGATCAGGAAATTCAAGAGTTAGATAAATTGTTAGACAAAGAACGAGACGATATTTTGACTGCTTTTGAAGCGTCTATGGAGCGGTGTCACAAATTGTTTGACAAGTATGCTTTTGTTAATATTTCGATCAATTCAAAAAGCGAAATATCATATAAAACAGATATTATCAACAAACCTCTGTTGACTGCATTCTCTGTTTTACTTGCAAATCCCGCTTTTTCGAAAGTTGATTTTAGTATCTACAGAGAACAGGCTCTAGTAATTTTGGCGACTCAACTAAAAGAAGAAAACAGTTATCAAAACTCTATTTCCAAAGCTACTGGTGATGAAAGAAATATTAAAATCTGTTTTGAGTGTTCATTGGAGGTATTAAAGAAATGCGGAATAATAAACCAGCAATAAGCTCAATCGAATTAGCAAATTTCAAGTGCCATTCTTCGTTTAAAGAGGACTTAAAGTGTTTAACGCTCCTTGCAGGAGAGAATTCTGCTGGCAAATCAAGTGTTATTCAGGCGTTCTTGCTATTTGATATTGTAAACAAATCCGTTGATGATTCTGTTTTTACCTTAAACGTTCATGGTTTAAATCTTGGCATAGCATCTGGAATCGTTTCTGAATATAAGGGAAGTAATGATACGGACATTTCTTTTGTAATTAATAATGAAAAGAAGCATATCAAATTGTCAGTTGATGATATTGATGATGTAAGCTTTAAAATTGTAAATAAGGATGATAAAAGCTCTGATTATACGCTGTTCTATATTAATGCTGAAAGACTTGGTCCGAGGGCATATAATGACATAAATTCTGCAAGTTCTATTGATGTTGGAACTCATGGAGAGAATACGATATACGTTATTGATCAGATTAATAAATTGATAAAAACTAAATACAAAGACAACGCAGCTTTAGCAATATGGAAAAAAATGACTGATGAAAGACTTTCGTCTTTTACAGCTATAGTTGAACACTGTTTAATGCAAATTATTCCCGGAACGCAATTAAATATTAAGAGGGATACAGAGCAAGGTACAGCAGCAATACGTTTTTCAAATGGGATAGGAAATGAAATAATTCCTACAGCAACAGGATTTGGAATAACTTATGTTCTGCCAATCATTGTTCAAGCTCTCATATCTCTACTGTTTGATAACACTGTTTTAATCGTAGAGAATCCGGAAGCACACCTTCATCCATATAGCCAGTCTCAACTAGGACATTTTCTTGCAACAATTGCATCTTTTGGAACCCAAGTTGTAATTGAAACTCATAGTGAACACATTATTGATGGATGCAGATTGGAACTAGCTAAACTTAGCAAGAATGATATTGCAAGCATATTATTTTTTACCAGAGATCTAGATACTTTTGAATGCAACCATACTACTATATCCATTGATCAAACAGGAGAGCTATCGCTATGGCCTGTTGGTTTTTTTGATCAGAGTGAACGTGATTTAACTGAGGTTATAAAAAACAAATGCAAACAGTAAATTTCTTTTTTTTGCCAATTAATAATGCTGCTGAATTAGAAAAAAGCATTCCTGTAATTGCAGAAATATTCAAAAGCATAATTGATAATTCAGATAATTTATTAGCCACTCCAGGATTTTATAGCACTGACATATGGAATACATTATATAATTCATGCGAAAACAGTGAAACAAAACTATTAATACAATTATTTGGAAAACTAAAAGAAACTACTATAAGTATCGAAGATATTAAATCGTCCGATTATCACAATCATTTGGTAGGAATAAGTGAAGCAAAGCATATACATGGAGATAAAGTTGTTTGTTCACTGGACGAATTAATAGATTATTATCAAAATAGTGCGTATCAATTGTTGGATTTTTCTGAATTGTATGATTGGAAAAGAAAGTGTTTCCCTAAATTGCTCTTTACGGAGGACTCTTTTGGAAGTAATCATAAAGCTTTTGGGAATTGTCCCAAGACGATCTTTGACAAGCTATACACTCAAACCGTCTGTTGTTTATTATTGTTGAACAATATGGAAATGGATTTAATTAAATTGAATATTAATGAACGAATAAAAACTATTCAAGTAAAAATGCCCGATGGTACTGAATGTACTGGAAAGGGAAGCAAAGAAGATAAGGGATTTAAGAAACACGTATTCAGCAAAAGTGAGAAGAATGGAGAAGAGGCTTTAATTGAGTGCGACATTAGTTGTGCTACACATTTTAAACTAATACAGTTGAATAGTGATTATAGAATATATTTCAGTTGGGAAAACGAAAAAATCCACCCCACGTCTTTTATAATAGCTAAAGTTGGGGGTCATTGGGATGAACACAAAGACTGTTCTCGGTCTCAAATAGTGAACACGTAATGCTTATACTAAGTCTTTATTGTTATTATATGTAAGTCCGAAAAGATTGGTGTTTTGTTAAACATATGTTTAGTGTGGTTGAAATGCGTTAAACTACTGATTTAAAAGAATATCAAGTTCTGCCCAACAAGTAAGATCCAATTGCCTCAAGGGATTTAGTTACTTTAGCTCTAAATCTATTAAAAACTTCTGACTTTGATATGAATTTTCCCCGATAAGCTTCAATCGCACTATTATAGGAAGTCCATCTAATGGTTTCGTATTCGTTATTTGTACTTTTACGACATTCTTTCCAAAGAATAATTCAATTGAACAAGTGCTACCATTGATATCCTAATATCTGAACCAGTAGAACCAATAGTGGGATATTTAGAGCATAACTCTATAAGGGGCAACCTTATAGTCTCAATCTACAACCTTCTTGATTATCGCTCAATTTGGAAGAGACATACGTTTTTCAACGTCCAATTCTTTCATGTCGAACAGCTGCAAATATATTAATATTCTCGATTGTTTCAGAAAACTTCATATTGTTTTTGCTAAAGAATTGTTTTTAATGTCGCTTCCCAGGCGACCACATGGCTGATCTGAGCCGTTACAATATGAGTACAAAGAAGCGATAGGCAATTATTTAGGAATAAGGAGGTACAGATATGTACGGTGCAATTATTGGAGACATTATTGGAAGCAGATTTGAGTTTGACAGAGGTGATAAGAGTAAAGAGTTTGAGCTCTTCACCAAAGAGTGTGATTTTACAGATGATACGGTTATGACTATTGCCGTAGCAGAAGCTCTCATGGATGCGGGCAAGGATGCCGATGAGAAGACTATTAAAGACTTGCTCATTAAGTCCATGAAGAAATGGGGCAAGAAATACCCTCATGCCGGATATGGTGCAAGATTCATTGACTGGGTATTGTCTGATGACCCTAAGCCATACGGAAGCTACGGAAACGGTTCCGGCATGAGAGTCTCTTCCGTAGGCTGGCTCTACGATACTCTGGACCGAACCAGAGAAGTAGCAAGATGGACTGCTGAAGTCACACATAACCACCCAGAAGGAATAAAGGGCGCAGAAGCTACTGCAGCTGCCATCTTCATGGCTAGAACAGGCTCTAAGATGGAGGAGATTGCAGGCTATATTGAAGATGAATTCAAGTATGACCTCTCCAGGACATTGGATGAGATTAGACCTACTTACGAGCATGTTGAAGACTGCATGCACACTATGCCAGAAGCATACGAATGTTTCTTTGAGTCTGAGAGCTACGAGGACTGTATTAGGAACGTCATGTATATAGGTGGTGACACAGACACGCTAGCAGCCATTGCAGGAGCTATAGCAGAGGCTTACTGGGGTCTGCCTATAGGATTAATAGTCCAGGCCAAGGAATTCATTTCAGACGATATAGAGGACGTAATAAGCAGGTTTAATGATTTGGTTCATGGAGCAGAAAAAAGGGAGGTGAATAACATGATCACTTACGAAGAAGCATACGCAAAGGCAAAAGCATATAAGCCGAACATTGATATGTGTACCAAGTATGAGAAGGGCTACATATTCGCTTGCAAAGCTGAAGCCATGAGCATCGGAGGTTACGATGAGGAGCCGGTAGTTATTCTCAAAGAAACAGGGAAGATAACCGATATTACTTCCTTTATAGATAACGGGACTGGTGATGAGATAAAGACCTGGAATCTGTCCTAATAGTCCCATTAATCGAAGATTAACCGTAGTACTATAAACTCAGAGAACAAAATAACCATAAAGAGTGCGCGAGAGACAAGCTCTGTGACCGCACAGCAACCTGCAAGAAAGCAAGGTGCTAAAGCTTGAACGATGGGAAGATTTAAGAATTAAAGCCTGTCGTTTGCGACAGGCTTTCTTAGCCTAATGGAGGGAAGATTAATGAAGGGATCGTATTATGTAAAGACAAGAGGAAAGAAAGCAAGAAAGTACTTTATTGAGTTTCTTGAGAAGAACGGATTCAAGAATGGAGCAGACAGTGTATTTTCTCGTGAAGAGATACTGGATTCCATATTACCGGTTTCTGTGGATTTAGACAGCTTGGAATATGACCGCATGGGTAACACAACATGTGCAGCTGCAGCCTCTACAATAGGAGCTGTGTTCACGGTTGAGGAATTCATGGATTTTTATGAGAGCGTGAGCGGGGTGATGATTGTATAAATTTTTAAATATTATTACGTAACGTTTTTGTTTTGAAATAAGAAAAATATATTTTTTCAAAGAAAAATAGCATAAAAACTTTTATTATCAAAGTATTTTTTGAAGCAATATTTTGGCACAAAAGATAATTCTCGAATACACACAATTTCATAAATAAACAATTGTCAGGATGTTAATTGTGCATTGCATATTTGTTGTTTATAATTCGCTTGAGGAAAAGAAGGGTTCTTTCCTAACATCAATACTAGGAGGTATTTAGTCTTATGGACAGTCAAGACAGCAGCATATGCTGTAATACAACTAAATATCTCTTAAGTAGAAGATGGTACTGATTTCGCGTTAATGTAAATAATATGCGGAAGGCAGTGTTGATTCACTGCCTTTTTTATGTCCTCTTCGAAACAAAAGAAAGGGGACAACTATGTTGAATGATTTTTATGAAAGTATAATTCTTAGCCCATTCGTTTTCATTTCATATGCTTGTGAAAACTTGGATGTTGCATCTGATCTCTACGATTATCTTCGTGATCACGGCGTGAATGTTGTCTTCGATAAAGGTGGCTTGCCTCTTGGATTAAGCCTACCTGAATTTGAGCAGTTGATTCTTAACGATAACTGCAAAAGAGTTCTTATGCTATTTGATCCTAACTATCTTTCTAAGATTAAGTTTCAGAGAGGGCAGGTTTGGGAAGAGTATGACCTTATTCGCAATAATTTCCGTAGTTCTAATTCCGGCAAGTTTATTCCAGTCTTATGTGATGGAGTAAGCGGCGATGATTTACCGGTACTATTCAACGGACGAACTGTCTACGAGAGGGTTTCTGAACAAGAAAACATTGTTGAAATCTGCAAAGAAGCTAAGATAGATCCGGAACAACCATTGAGTGTTAAAGAAGCCAACGAGTACATTAAGAAGGCAGATAGTTGTTATGATTCAGATGCCAGCAAGTTGTGCATAGATTATTTACGTGTAGTACTTACTTCTCCCATAAATGGTAGAGGTTCAGACCGTATAAGAGCTAAAGCATGCAGCATAATTATTTGCATGTTCTTAACGGGTAAAATCGAGCATTCACCGATTGTAAAAAAGGCTTTTAAGATGCTCCTTAAACTTCTTGAAAAGCCCAGTCTTACAAAGGATAAGGGAAATCTTCCTAGGTATCTTGTCAATTGTTCTATGTATTATAAAAAGAGGATATCCTATAACAAGAACTATGAATTAAAAGCTATTGATTATGCTGAACGTGCTTTAAAAAAAGCAGAAGAATTCGGTTATACAAATTTGTATTACTATCTTTGTCAGATGGCTTGTACTTACGCTGCTTTTGATGCTTTGAAGCAGGCTAAGGAAAAAATGATTAACGCATATACTATCCTCAATGACGAGTATGGTGGCCATAACGCGGAAGATCTTTCTACTTCAATAGAAGTGTACTTGCGCGGTTCCGAGATAATGATAGAACTTGCTAATAAGTCTATTAATGATAAGGATATGCCTACGGCAAATGATCTTCTTAGCGAGTCTGAAAAATGGTTGAAATACGCTGAAAACCATCTTGAGATACACAATGAAGGCCTGGCAACGCAGAAAGACTATTATGGAATTAAGTCAAAACTCTACGATACCAGAAAGAAGTGTGTTGAAAGCAGAATGGACACAGTCCAATTTAGCAGCTTTGCACATTTTCCACTAATCGATAATAAAACAACATAATAAACAATAAAAAAGCAAAGGAGACACAACTATGAAGACAGAATTACAGTATTGCAGGGAAGGCGATTACATTAAAGCTTTCTTTTTGGGTAACAGGGATCCGGAGGACCCTAATGATCATAACTGGCATATGATTTACACACTTGAACGGAAAAGCAATGGACGCTATTACGCAGCGATTGAGGGTTGGGGCAGTTCATCTGATCTATATGGATCAACAGACGTAGTGAAAAAAGACTAAAGGAATAATTGATATATGTGGGGCTTAGTTGACTAAGCCCCATATATTTTTATGAGCACTGAAAAGAATCACTCATAAGTTGAATGTAAAACTTAATGTAGGATTTGTAACAGTAAATGTTCAGAAAAACTCTAATTTAATTTTACATTCAACAGATGTGCGCACACCAGATCAGTCCCATTATTCTCACGCAAGCCCCTTCCTCAGATGCTATCATTACATCAAAAGAACAGTTCTAACACCTCCTTTCAAGTTCTGTCCTTTGTGTGTTTTGTACCTCCTTTCTTACATACCAGGGCCCGGGTCGCTACCGGGCCTTAGTCATTTTCTTACACATTACAACCGATAAATGAAAGCAACGAGGCTCTTTTCGCGCTATGATAGTAATATCAAAAAGGGGAGGATTAATAGCATGAAGATAGCTTTTTTCGATGCCAAGGATTACGACAAGAATTCGTTTATCAGGGCGAACGGCGATGACAGATATGAGATAGTTTTTTACGAGACGCGTTTGACCAAAGACACCTGCCGCCTGGCTGAAGGGTGCGACGTCGTGTGTGTATTCGTTAACGATGACGTGAACCGCGAAGTCATCGATGAACTCGTGAAGATGAACATCCGCCTGATCGCCTTGAGGTGCGCGGGCTATAACAACGTGGACATCGAATATGCGTACGGCAAGATCCATGTCGTTCGAGTGCCTGCATATTCTCCGTATGCGGTCGCAGAGCACGCCATGGCGCTGCTCCTGACGTCTATCAGAAGGATCCACAAAGCTTATATCAGAACGAAAGATTTTAATTTCAGCTTAAACGGCCTCACCGGTTTTGACCTGCACGGCAAGACTGTAGGTGTTGTGGGCACGGGTAAGATCGGCCGCATCTTCATTGACATCTGCAGGGGCTTCGGAATGAACGTTATCGCGTACGATAAGTTCCCGGCCAAAGACAGCGGGATCGAGTACGTCACGCTCGAAGAGCTCTGGGCAAGGGCGGACATCATATCTTTCCACTGCCCTCTGACCGATGAGAACAGGCACATGGTCAACGCTTCCACCATCGCGCAGATGAAGAAGGGCGTTGTTCTGATCAACACTTCAAGAGGCGCCCTGATCGATGCCGAGGCGCTGGTAGAAGGCATCAAGGCGCGTCAGATCGGCGCGGCCTGCCTTGACGTTTACGAAGAAGAATCGAACGTTTTCTTCCACGACTATTCCGGCCACATCGTCGATGACGACATCCTCGCAAGGCTCATCTCGATGCCGAATGTAATCGTCACGTCGCACCAGGCCTTCCTCACGGAAGAGGCGCTGTCGAACATCGCAGACACGACGCTGAAGAATGTCGAGGAGTTCTTTGAGAATGAGTACTCGGCCAATGAAGTCTGCTACAAGTGCCCGCAGCTTAAGGAGTGCAAGCAGGAGCATAATAAGAAGTGCTTCTGAGGGGCGGGGGAGCGGGCCCTGAGGATGAGCGGGTGCTTTGAGGGCTGGTGCCCAGAAGCGATTTTAAGGAGCTAGGGCCGCGATTGCCCGGAAATGACACGTTTTCGCGCTGAAACGTGTCATATCTCGTCACTATCTGAATAATTGCCAAAAAGTGACACGAATCGGGTCCGAAACGTGTCACTTCGCGTCACTGTGCATGCGGGCGGCCGCCGGGTTTTCGCTGTGGCCAGACCCCATCAAAAACTTGAAACGGGACTTGACGCAAAAGAATACCGTTTGATATCAGGATCGCTTGGAAATGAAGAACTCAGGCGCTCCTTTTTTATTGCATTCGAACCCCTCCTTTCCAACCAAACGATTTACAAAAGCATATACAATGCATATAATTAGCATATGCGAGGTGATTGCTATGGCTAAGACAGTAAATATGTGTGTACGTGTAGATCCCGAATTGAAGGCACAGGCCGAGATTATTCTTGAGCAGCTGGGCATGAATATGAATGGAACGATCAATATGTTTTTGAATCAGATCGTTCGTGAGAAGAAGGTTCCATTAAATCTGTCTCTTAACAAAGAACAAGATGTTTTACCGGATATCGTTGTTTCAAAGCAGGAAAGAGAAGGTGGAATCGAAGGGATAGATGCAAGAAAGCTTCTGGAAGAAATGAAGAAGATCGTGTCTGATGCTGAAACTCGTAAAGAAAACTCAGATAGCAAGGCGGCCGGTTAATGGCAAAATACAAGGTAATAGTTTCTAATCATGTAGCCGGTCATCTTCTTGAATATGTTGAGTTTATTTCGAACGTCAGCATTGAAGCTGCCCGGCAATTTATTTCTGAAGTGTATATAGATTCTGTTGTTGATTGCAGACAGGACAATAACTAAACCGTTAGCAAGCAGATATTCTGTTGACCTCATTTTTGTAGACTTGTAGAATCGGAATAAGTAAAGTCTCAAGCACGACACTGCACGGAGGAATTATCATGGCAGATGAACTCGATATCACTAAGATCTTTAACGACACGGTAAAGGCAGTAACGAAGGCAACGCAGCCTGCAAAGAAGACTACAGCGAAGAAGACAACGACTGCGGCTAAGAAGCCCGCAGCTAAAAAGACCACGACGGCAAAGAAAACAACTACAGCAAAGAAGCCCGCTGCCAAGAAGACTACGACAGCCAAGAAAACAACAACGGCTAAGAAGACGACTGCAGCTAAAAAGACGACCGCAAAGAAAACCACTTCCACAGCTAAGAAAACAACTGCTAAGAAGACTACTACTGCTAAAAAGACTACCGCTAAGAAAACTACTGCAAGCAAGGTCAGCAAGATCATGCTCGAGATCAGCGGCAGACAGATCGACTTCAAGGTCATCGCCAAGAAGGCTGAGAAGCTCGGCGGCGAGATCTATGTCGTTGTTAATGAGAAGAAGATCTACAATCAGGACGGAAAATCAGTCAACCTCTTCTGATCAGTCCCATTATTGGCGCTTGTACCCCGATATAATGTAACCGGGTAGAGAATGGTTCGTTTGCATAACGGAGGTGCCATATGTGTATCTTATTATCATTGCTTTTCGGCTCCGGCTCATCCAGGGAAGAGAAGCGCCGCGAGCAGGACAGGCGTCAGCGCTGGGAAGATCTCGAGGAAGAATATGACGAGATCGACGGCATCGAGGACGCAGATTACTGAGACTGATTTTTTGTTTTCCTTTCCGGAGTTTTTTATGTGCAGAATGGCCCGACAGATGTCGGGCCGTTTTGTCGGATGAAGTACAAATCGTCAGCAAGTTTTTGACGAATTTAGCTCTTCAGAATTCTTGTCAGATGCATGTGCGACTTTTTGCGAGTTTTTTGGCGTAAAAAGATGCATACGATCATGGTTTATGCATCTTTAATCTGGCTTTTTCATCGAAAAAGATGCATATTTGCCCGAGTATGCATCTTTTTTAAGAAAAACTATTCTTAAGAGATGCATATTGCCCTTACATATGCATCTTTTTTAGGAGATTTTTGCAAAAAAAGAGCAATACAGACTATTACGAGTTACAGGCTTGAGTTCAGACTCGGAATGTTCCTGATTGGGACGTTTTTGCGGTTTTTAAGAATTTACCAACTTGGGGTAAACTCTCAGTATGGGGTATAATATCCCCTGACTACGGGGATAGGCGGATCATATATGACTCCAAAATGGATCAATGTTTTAAGGCTTCTGGTCATTTGCGTGGCCGTTGCTGTCATCTCGTTTTTTACATGCACATGTTTTCTCTCGGACTACTGTACGGATGAGATCCCTGCTACGGATTCCATCTTTGTTTACACGGTCGACAGGGGAGTGGACACGCTTAACAGGACTTATCTGAACGGCAAGAAGATCAAGGCTTCAGATGAGAGCCGCTACATTTTGTATGAGGACATTCCGGCGGTCAGTAAGATGGAAGGCGTCGAAAACATCTACATCTTTGATGATGCCCTGATGACGGAGCTCGCTGACGGTCTTAACTCCGGCGAGATTCCGGAAGCTTATGTTGCAGTCCCTTGCGATGTCATGAAGTACTACGGCGCGCCTTCAGGGATGGATTACATGTTCATGCTTGATGCATCGGATGTGAGCCTGAACGGCGAATACGCTTACATCAGGTGCGCGGACGGTGACACGGAGTGGGTATCGGAGGTGCCTGCAGATCCCTACATGGTCTACTACAAGTACGATGAGGCCACATGGGACGACTTCACGGCAAGGCTCGACGCATATCTTGTAGAGTATGACGCTATCAGCGATGTGTTCATGCTGGTTACCACAAATGCAGACTCTGCAGACCTTCAGGACCGCCTCATGGAGGAGTACCCGGGGTCAAATTATCTGTCTGCTGAGTTCGCGAGAGTCTTCCGCGATGAGACCAATAAGACGGTGTGGGTGAGGGTGATCGTTTTCGCGCTCGCGGTAATAGTTGCGGCTTCAGGAATAGAGGTTTTGCTGGGCATCGCGGCTAAGAAAAAGAAGGGCGGAAGAGCATAAAAGGGCGGCAATAAGTTATAATTTCCTAAAGGTCTTCGATCCTTAGAAATCAGTGGTGCAGAAAGGAATCGGTTATGAAAGCGTTTATCAGATTAACTTCTCTCGTTCTTATGGCAGGCGTACTGCTCTCATTCTGTGGTTGCAATAAAACTAAAGCTGATGAAGGCATCTCAAGAAGGCGCAAAGACACCGCCGAAACTGAAGACAAAGATGATGAAGAAGAGGAAGAGTTTGATACTTTCCTCGAAAAGATCGAGAGTGGGAAAGCGTTCGGTTCCGGCAAGAACTACTCGATATATGATGAGGATTTTAATAAACACATCATCGAAGCGAGATGGTGGGATTACGATAATACGATGGAAAAGCCCGGTGTTTATTCAAAGGGAACAGAGACACTTGCTTTCTCTGTCGAAGTAGATGAGTCGCTTAAGGACACTGAGATATATTATGCTTTTTTCTACAGCAAGGACGATGATTTCGACAAAAGTGATTTTGGAAATACGACATATGAGGCCTATATAACACCTACGGATTATGACAACGGAAAATATTACTTTAACGTTGAATACTATTCGTCTGATTTGAAGGAAGGTTATTACGTTGTGGTGATGGCTTCAGATCACAGTTTTAAGAAGCCCTATGCCGTTGCCTATGCCGAGCTCAAGTGATCCGGCGAAAAGGCCCTCCACCCGGTAAAGAAACCCTTAAGTTTTTCTTAAATCGCCCCATTCCTCTATTAAAATTGATATTTTGCTGTATACTATAGGCATTAAAGGCAGTTTTCGCACTGCCATACTTTAATGGGGAAATATAGGAAAGGAGTTATTTATTCAATGAACAAATTTACCTCTAAACTGGTGGCCGGCGTGCTGGCCGCTTCAATCATGCTGGTGCCCCTGACATCCTGTAAGAAGAAGGGTGGCAGCACCAAGAGCCACAGCGGTGATAAGATCACAAACGATACACCCTGGTACGATACTAAGGTCATCGACGTTTCGCCCGAGGTCGATAAGAGCAAGAAGCTCCAGTATATGTATTCTCAGCTTTCCGGCACAGACGATAATTATATCGCCGTCTATACGAGCGGCAGCTATGAATATCCTTCCGGCAACATCGACTGGGAGACCTTTGATTACACGGAGTACCAGATCGAGAAGCTGACAATACTCGACAAGAAAACCGGCGAAGTAGTCAACTCTTTTGATATGGACAGCTTCATGGGTGAGAACGAATACGTCAGCGGCGCTACGTTCGCTGACGGAAAGCTGTCGATCAATGCAACCTCATGGGATGATGAGACATATGAGATGAAGAGCACAGAGCACGTTATCGATCCTATGACCGGAGAGGAACTTGAGTATAACGAGATTGAAGGCGACGGCTCTATCTACGCTTCATTCAAGGTCGGTGATTACCGTGTTGATCTGTCTTCCGTATGGGATGACGCTACCAGCATGTCTTCTGTCCAGGTTATCGTTCATAAGCCGGACAACACAATGACAACCGTCGACATTAAGGAACCCGGCAAGGATGTCTACGGCTCTTCTGCAATATTCCCGATCAGCGAGACTAAGATCATGATCCCCGTTGATACGAGTAACGGTCAGAGCTACTACGAGTTAGACCTTGCGACATGCGAGCTCTCGAAGGCTAAGGACGATGAATACAACTGGCTTAGTTCGCTTTCTTTCTACAGTGCCACTATCGGATCTGACGGTTGTGTATACTCTTCAACACCTGTCGGAATCTCAAAGGTTGACATGCAGAAGAAGACCACAGAAGAGATCTTCAATTTCAGCTGGTGCGGTGTAAGCAGAAATATTCTTACTAACCTTCAGGTTGCTTCTGTAGATAAGGATTCATTCCTCCTCTGCGGTTCCGTATATCACAACGAAGGCTTCTCTAATTTCTATTCAGGAGACAGCGAAGAGTTCAAGGTAATCCTTTTCACGAAGGCAGACAAGAACCCTCACGCAGGCAAGACGATCCTTGAGCTCTATGCTTCTTACGGTTACGTTGAAGAGACAGTCGGCGAGGCCATCATGAAGTTCAACGAGACTAACGGCAAATACTTCATCGAAGTTACTGACCGTTACACAGTAGAGATCGGCAACGCTTACAAGGACATCAACAGCGATGACGAGCTCTCCACGATCTCTGACAAGTACTCTGCCGAAATGAGCAACCAGCTTGCAATGGACATCATTAACGGCGACGGACCTGACATCTTCATGGACGTCAGCTACTACGGCCAGCTCCAGAGCGATAACTACCTGGCTGACCTCTCGCCTTATGTAAAGGATCTTGATTCAAACAAGTATTTCACCAATATTTTTGAGTGCTCCAAGACAGACGGCAAGCTCTACACTCTCCCGATCAGCTTCACTATCGAGGGCATCCAGACTGATGCCAAGTACGCAGGCAAGAGCGGCGTCGGATTTACTACAGAGGAGTATATCGATTTCTTAAACGAGGCATTGAACGGTGAGGACATCATCACTTCAGGCCAGGCTCACTACTTCACACAGCTTTTCGGCGCGATGAGCGACCAGTTCATCAAGAACGGCAAGGCTGATTTCTCCGGTGAAGATTTTGCGGCCCTCGCGAAATACGTTAAGGAAAATGTCCGCGAATCCAGCTTATCCTGGGATGAGCAGGACGGCGGCGGCATGATCATAACCTACGATCCGATGAATATGAATTCTGAGCCTGTGACGGCTATCAATTCAAGCGTTTACGGCTTCTACGGTTACTTCTCCAACATTAACGAGCTCAACGGCGCTAACGCGATCCTCGGACTTCCTTCTTCAGATGGCCGCGGACCCATGATCGGCGCTTATACTTCCGTAGCGATCTCCGCACAGGCTTACGACGTTGACGCATGCGCAGAGTTCGTAAAGATGCTCATTTCTGACGAAGTCCAGGAAGAGCTCGGAAAGTCAGGCTCATTTACTCTCAACCGTGAGATCTTCGAGAGAGTCGGCCACGAAGCAGTCGATTACTTCAACGAGAACCCCATCGACGGCATGTACTATGGTTACGGCTATGGCATGGATATCCCTCAGAACAGGATCAAGTTCACTTACGACCAGGTAGACGATCTCGAGAAGACCATCGAAAGCTGCTCCAAGACGAACACTCAGGACGCTTCGATCAACGTCATCCTCGTCGAGGAGATGCCCGCTTACTTCTCCGGCCAGAAAGACCTGGACGAAGTCGTTAAGATCGCTCAGGACAGAGTACAGAAGGTCTTGGACGAGAGAAAGTAAGATGGCGCTATGGCACGGAGTTGCGGAATCCTGACAGGATTTGTGGTTTCCCCTGGACAGGATTTGCTGAAGCCTTGAATGGAGTTGCTGAAACTTTGAAAGGGATTTGCTAAAGACTTGAATGGGATTTGCTAAAGCCTTGAAAGGGATTTGCTAATTCCTATTGACTTAGTAGGAATTAGAGAGTATACTTCAGGCATGCCATAAAAACTTATCTTTTGAGACCTTTGTAGCAAAAGTAAATAAAGCCCGGGATGTTGAGGTCCCGGGCTTTTTTATGGGTGATATTGGCGGTTTTTCCCGCTTATCTACGTGCTCGATTGCGTGTGCATCTTTTTGGAAAGATTTTCGCGAAAAAAGATGCATATGAAAAGGGCGTATGCATCTTTTTGACTGGCTTTTACATAAAAAAGATGCACATTTGATCTGATATGCATCTTTTTCGAGAAAAATAGATTAAAAAAGTCGCATATTGAGGCTGCGTATGCATCTTTTTGAAATGATTTTCGCGAAAAAAGATGCATAGTAGTTTTAGCAAAGGAAAAACCGGAGAACTACCGAGCCGGAACGGGCTTCAAGTCATGCCTCGCTCACGCAAACATTTTCGCGAACCGCTCAGGATCTATCTGGTAAAGCTCCTCGCCCAGAGCATCAGCGACTTCGATCAGCATGCGCTCGTAGGTGCACTGGAGAGGTGAGACCTTGTTCTCGTCGCCTGTGTTCATCCTGTTAGAGCATCCGCAGGAATTTGTGCAGCGCTTGACGAGATCGCAGCCGACGCACGTCTCAGGCGTAGCAGCGCGCTTGGAGATCTCGATGACCTTCGCGTCGTTTATGCCGTTGAAAACGTCGCCCAAAAGGTAGTCATCGTCGCCGATAAATGACGTGCAGGGATAGAGCTTGCCTGCGGGCGTAACGGGCATCTGGCGGACGCCCAGATGGCAGCGCTCAGCCGAATTCATGCCCCTGATGCAGTCGGTGATCTTGACGCACATCGGTGAGACGAAATAACTCTCCTTCTTGATGAAGAGTTCCTTAACGTAAGCAGCTGTCAGCTCGAGCTGGCCGCGGAGGATGTCGAGATCGGCGTCAGTCCAATTGACCTTACGGCCGTACGCGATAACGACAGAGATCTTCTTGAAGCCCAAGTCGTGAAGGTATTTGACCGACTCGGCGTAGTAGGGAACAGCCTGCGGCGCGATCGTCGCGAGGGCTAAGGAATCGGGCATGTGCTTTAAGAGCATCTTCGCCTTTTCCTCGACTACGGCAGATGTCGGCTTGCCGCCAACGAAGATTCTGCAGACGTCCTGTGCCGTGCCGTCGAAAGAAAGGCCGATGCCCATTTTTGCTTTCTTGGCACGCATTATGAACTGCTCGTCGAGCAGTGTGCCGTTGGTGGTCATCTTGCACTCGAACTTCTTGCCGGTCTTCTCCGACAACCCGTCGCAATAGTCGAGAGCCTTATAGATAAGGTCTTTCTTAAGCAGCGGCTCGCCTCCGAAGAAACAAAGCCCCGCTTTCTGGCCCTTGGAGAAAGCGAGGTCGCATGCCTTGAGCAGCACCTCTTCGCTCATGTCCTTGGGGCACTTCTCGCGGATGCAGTAGCTGCAGTCCATGTTGCAATTGTCAGTAAGATGTAGTGTCAGATTCATAAGTTGATGTCAGTTGCGTCGCGCCTGTGCGCCGGATTTAAAAGTTACTTGAAAACGATCGAGACGATGCCCGCCGTAATGTTCTCGGAGATCTCCTTGACCGCCTCCTCATGATTGTCATCATCGACTGCGACCTCAGCGGCCCCGCCGGTCCTGAGCTTGTCCGGATCGGTGCAGCCCGTCAGCGATACAGCCATGACAGCGGCTGCCAGACCGATTGCATATAGCGGCTTCTTGTAGTTCTTAGGCTGTGATAACTTCATTGCCTTATCTCCTTAGTGTGCGTCTGCATCGTTTTGCTTTGCGATGGTGCGTGTCTGCATCGTTTTGCTTTGCGATGGTGCGTGTCTGCGAACCGGGGAGCTTATACCTCGGATTATACTTTTCGGGAAGCTCCTGCTCAAGTATCGCCAGTGGAGACCGTGCCGTCGCCTAAGCCCTGTCCGCCAAGTGTGTTGGTGTCGTCATCAGTCAGATCGTCTTCGACCGTGTAGTCGGGGCAGATCTGAACGTCTCCGGCCAGTCTGATATCGTCTTCGGTCGTGGTCGGTATTTCAATAGCTTCATCGCCTGCGTAATCGATATCGGGCTCAACAGTCTGTGTGTCGCCTCCCAGCTGGACCTCAGTGTGCTTTGTCCTGTGGTGATGCCTTCTGGACTTGGTCTTGCTGTCAGGGTCAGTGCAGCCTGTAACTGCTACTGCCATCATTGCGGTTGCCAGGCCAAGTGCGTACAGCGGCTTCTTATAATCTTTGGTGGGTGTGATCTTCATTGCTTTATCTCCTTATTGTGTGTCTTCGACCGTGTAGTCGGGGCCGACCAGAACGTTGCCGTCCATTCCGAAATCCTCGTCAGTAGGGTCGGTCCAAATATCCATCTCGCCTTCGAACTGAATGTTTTCCGTCGTGGGAGGCACTTCAATAGTGGTCTCGCCCATGAGCTCAACATCGGGATCAACGATCGTCAAACCGCCTTCGTACTGGACCTCAGTAGGGGTAGACCTGCGGTGGTGTCTTCTTGACTTGGTCTTGCTGTCAGGGTCAGTGCAGCCTGTAACTGCTACTGCGATCATTGCCGTTGCGAGGCCGAGCGCGTACAGCGGCTTCTTATAATCCTTGGTGGGTGTGATCTTCATTTTCGGGCCCTCCTTTGTTGTTCCTTTGCCCTATATACAGATAAAGAAGGGAAAATGTTGCAGTGGGTGTGGGATTTTTTTTTTGGGGGGGTGCAGCTGACGCTTTTTTGGGGCCCGCTGCAGCTTTTTGGGGGTTCGCTTCAGCTTTTCGAGGCGCCCGCCATGGCCCGGTGACGAAAACTGACACGAAATGAAGCCAAAACGTGTCACTTCACGGCAATATCTTCAGAAGTGACGAAAACTGACACGAAAAGGGGGAAAAACGTGTCATTTCGCGTCACTGGGCGGGTCAACCGCTCACTGGGCGGGTCAACCGCTCACAGGGCGGCCCCCACGGGCGTTTCCTCCCGGTGACGAAAACTGATGTAGCCCCAAATTGTGTTTTTTGCCGATTTAGGGCTACAAAATCTCGAAAATGTAGCCCAATGCTCCGCTTCCGACACAAAAAAGGGCAAAAATGTATCTGATACGCCCTTTTTCACCCCGTTTTAGATATAAAAGATGTTTATATACTTTTTCGCGCTCTAATAGTAAACTGATTCGGTAACATTGGGGATAATAACTGATCAGCGTCCGGGGGCGCTTTGACCATGGGGAAAAAGAGAAATAAAAAAGCGATAATAATCACCGCAATTGTAATGTTTATAGGCGTCCTGCTCGTGCTGTTGGGAATCTTCGGCGGAAGGATTTTCGCCGGTTCATCCAAGGACTTTGACTACAAAAACATCCAGCCATCTGACCTCGGCAAGACCGTCAAGACGGACATTCTGGTCTACTATGACAGCCTTGAGCTCGATAATAAAGACCTGCAGTTTTTCGGCGAGAACATGGAAGACGAAGACTATGTTTTTCTCCTGCTGGATTTCTCGAATCTGAGCGCCAAAGAGAAGAAGATCTATTACGCGAAGTTCTATCAGCACATCACCATCACAGGCAAGCTGAGGGCCGTGGACGATGCCGAATACAGCGAAGTCTGCGAGGCGCTTTACAAGCGTTACGACTATATTTTTGAGAATAAGGAAGACCCCGGCTTTACTATCGACGAGTTCCACGAGCTGCTGACTTATAACGTCCTCCCCTACTGCATCGAAGTCACATCCGTCAAGGCATTCAACTGGACGCCGTTCGCCGTCGCCGGCGCGGCACTTTTCCTGATCGCCTTTATCGTCGAGATCTGCTTCGTCTTCAAGCTCAAAAAGAGGATCGTGCTGCCGATCGTCTTCGGGCTCATGATAATCATTCCCGCGATAATGCTGTTCAACCACATCAGGACCATGCTGTCCGTCAAGAAGGTCACGGACGGCTTCTACACGATGAAAAACCTCGAGTGCACCGATACTAAGGGCATGATGGAAAGCGGCGCGGGCTCAGTCAATGAGTCCATTGACTGGATGCTCGACAACCACGTGTACGGCATGCCGAACTTCATCTTCAACGAGGACGATTACAGCATCGGCTGCGCATCTTTTGCTGCTACAACTTCAGACGGCGACCACCTCTTCGGCCGCAATTTTGACTACCCCGAGACAGACATGGTGCTCGTCCACTCACACCCCAAGGACGCTTACGAATCAATAGGCTGCGCCGATCTCGCTGTCTTCAGCGTCGGCCAGACCAGCACGCTCGATCCTGACTCGCCTCTGGGCAGATTTGTCATGGTGCTCACGCCTTACTTTGTCGTCGACGGCATGAACGAGAAAGGCGTCGGCGCGGGCATCTTAGAGCTCAACATCGATGAGGCCCATCAGGACCAGGGCAAGCCTGATCTCCTGGTCTTCTGCGCTGTCAGAGCCATCCTCGACAACTGCGCTTCAGTCGACGAAGCTCTCGCGCTGCTCGAGTCATACGACATCCATTCCGACCTGGGCTACAATTACCACCTGTTCATCACGGACAGATCAGGCCGTTACGTCGTCGTCGAATGGCTTGGCGGCGAAATGGTCGTCACCGAATACCCCGCCTGCACCAACAGCGTCATCGCTCCCGGCGACTACTTCGACATGGGCGATCCCGACAACAGGATCGACACTATCTGCACCGGCCTTGGCACCGAGCGCGTCGTCGCCGAATCCGAAGCGATGATGATCCTCGACAGCGTAAGCACACGCATAACCGAGTGGTCCTGCGTCTACAACCTCGACGACTTCACAGTCAGCATCTGCCTGGACACTGACTACGAGAATGTGTATACGTTCAGGGCGGATGAGCTGAGGTAAAAGGCGTCAGCTCTTGAAGAGAGGCTCATCACCGGGCAAACACCACTCACCCGAGCCGCTTACCCCAACTCATATTTCGATGCCGGGAACACACCGATAGCTACCTCGTCACAGTAGACGACATACACTTCCTGACCGACCGCGATCTGCCTGTACGCGTAGTTGTTGACGTGCGCGTAGGAGCCGTCCGTAAAATCGATCGTGTAAGTCATGCCGGTGTCAGAGTAATTCTTGTCGCTCACGGTTTTCACACAGGTCGAAGGAGTCTCAAAAAGGCCGCGGACACCGCGTCTGGCATTCAGCACGATCAGCACGGTGGCGACTACGATAACGAGCACGGTCAGCATGACGACGAGCACTCGTCTTGTTTTGTCGCCATTCTTAAACCAGTGCGTGAAGACCACGCCGAACAGCAGGCCGAACGCGCCGATCGGGATCATGTATCTGATCACGGTCATCCACTTCAAAGTGTTCAGGAACTTGTCGTCGATCACGTGGCCGGCCGGCATATACGGGATGTATTCCACGAGCAAGGTGAAGGCAAAGCCCGCGACAATGCAGGCAATCCAGATGATGTCTAACACCTTTTTCTTCTTGCTCACAGTCTCGTCCATACAATACCTCCGAAAACTACGCCTTACCCCATCGCAAGCTCAACAAGCTTATTCAAGTGTATCTCAACTGAATCCAGACAATAGACCGGGCAGTTATCTTTGTTCAAAAGCAGCGGCAATTCGGTGCATCCCAGGATGACTGCTTCGATACCGTCTTCGCGCTTCATGCGCTCGATGATGGCCGTAAATTCTTTAAGCGTGCTCTCCTTGACGATACCCACCTCGAGCTCTTCGAGGATACGCTTGGCGATCAGTTCGCGCTCGTCTTTTTGAGGGACGACCACGCGGATCCCTGCGTCCTCCAGGTCCTTTTTCATGTAGTCCTGCTCCATCGTGAAGATCGTCCCGAGGAGGCCGACGCACTTAAATCCGCGGGCGACAGCTTCGTCGCGGACGGCCTTGGGGATGCTGATAAGTTGGGTGTTTGTTTTCGCTTCAATCTGCCCGAAAACAATATGCATCGTGACCGCGGAAAGCGAGATGATCTCAGCGCCGCCGGCCTTGAGGCACTCGACTTTCTCCGAGAGATAATCAGTGAGCTTGTCGTACTCGCCGCGCTCGACAAAGCCCCAGGTCTTGCGGAAATTGACGCTCTCGATCGCTACGTCGGGCATGGCGGAGCCTTCCGTCAGCGCGTCGATCCTGCTGTTGAGCTCCTTATAGTACATTAGTGTCGATTCGGGGCCCGTGCCGCCTACCAAACCTATTTTGCGCATTTATGTTTTCACCTCTTTTTAGTATTAGCCGTCTTCTGATTTCAGATATTCTTCGATGGGGATCAGGTTGTCCTCGTCGCCTTTGACCATGGCGTATTCCCACGAGTCAAACTCCCTGCAGATCCATTCGATGGCGCCGAAAGCCCGGACGGTGCCGCTGCCTTTGACGAAATACTCGTCAGAGTCTTTTTCGTGACGCACGACATTGATATATCTGTACTGGTCATCGGCGATCTTATAGACGTAGGTAAAGCAAACATGCCCGGAATAACCGCCTGTGAATATGACCATGTAGTCATCATCTATCGGGACGTCCACTGCCCACTCCTGAGTGTTGATGATCTTCCCGCCGAACATGACTTCGGAATCGTCTTCTGCGATCACCTTGATGTTATCAGGAAGCTTTTTGAATTTCACATAGCAGCACGCATGGGTATACGCGTCGGTGCAAATTTCCGGATCTCTGGTATGCATGACGCTGATCACCACGGTGTCAGTGGCTTCGTCGTACTCGATGCCGGTGACTTCAATGAAGTAACCGCCGGTGTACTCCATGCCATGGCAGATCAGGACATATTTCTCGTCTTCGGTATCGCGCAGATACCAGCCGTAGTCCAAGTCCGGGCCGTACTCTTCAGGCTTTGTCAGCGTGTATTCACAGCCGTTTACGACGCCGGAAGATGCCACGGTCGGATCCGGGACAGTGTAGCTGGTATCAGTATCGTCATCGCGCTTGTGCCTCTTGGGCTTCTCTTCTTCTTTCGCGCAGCCGGCAAGAAAAAACGTCGCGGCCATCATCGCCGCGCAAGCAGCACTCAACAATTTACGGGTATGGAATTTTGGTTCTATCATCATGTTCTTATCCCCCTCAACATGCAATAAAACTAAAGCTTGATATGTAATTGTAGCTGCCCGGGAAACGTGCTCCCGGACAAAGTGATTATAACATGCCGGGAAGATTTTTTCGCCGCGCGCGAGAAACCGGCCCGCTCTTCTTTTCGAGCCCCCACAACAAGAAAGCAGGAGCCCGAAAGCTCCTGCCCGAGGGGGTAATATCAGTCGGGGGAAATCACTTGAGTTCTTCCCTTCTGAACTTTAAGAAAGACAGCGCGATGACGGCTGCGATGGCAGCGGCTGAAACGGTCAGGGCTGCTGCGAAGCTTGCGTTGCTGCAGTCAGTTAAGATGAACATTGACTGGCCGACGGGTGTGCATCTGACGATCTTTTCGCCACCTTCAAAGTTCAGGGCGATCTGCGCTGCAAGGTCCATCATCAGCATCAGTCCGAGGTTAAGGCCGATAGCTCCGCCGAGGTGTTTTACTAACATGGATGCGAGGAAACATGTTGCGGAGTATGCGATCTCGACAACGATAAATACCAGTGTTCTTGCGATGACCGCTCTGCCAAAGCTGCCGTCCAGTCCGTTGATGCCGTAAGAAGCGAACGCGATACCTGTGCTTACGAGAATGGATGCTACGCTGTAGATCGCGACGGCGATCGAGAACGACATGAACTTCGCCATGAGGATGCTGAATCTGCTGTTGCCTGCCATGACTGCCGACTGGATCTTGCGGCCTTCGAATGCGCCCGTTACGTGAATGCCCGTGAATACGCCGATCAGCATGATCACGAAAGCATTGTAGTTATTAAGTCCTTCGAGGAACGCCTGAAAGCCCGTATTTTCCGCGCCAAAAGCGACCGCCGCCAGGAGCAGCGCTGCCGGGAGCAGTACGATCGCCGCGCCCAATATCCAAAAATGTTTTGAAGACAGTGTCTGCTTCATCTCCCACTTTAATAAGCTGCCCATTATGCGCCCCTCCCCAAAAGTTCAATGTAGTATTCTTCGAGCGTCCTCTCGTGCTTCGCCAGGTGCGTCACGAGAATCTTATTGTCGTACATCAGCTGCGCGACATCTCTTGCCTCGACATTGTCGAAAATCCTTATCGCGCCGTCGCTGTCATCCACCGTGCGGATACCGCTCGTCGCAAGCACCCTGAGCGCCTCATCGTTGTGCTCGGTATCCATCGTGATGTGCGTCGTGCAGCGGTCATCAAGCTCGTCCTTCGAGAGCGTCGAAATTATGCGTCCGTGCGAGATGATGATGTAATCTGTCGCAAGCTGGTAAAGCTCTGCCAAAATGTGTGATGAGATAACGATCGTGATGCCGTCGTCCCTGCAAAGCGAGATGAGCAGCTCTCTGACGTCGACCATGCCCATCGGGTCAAGTCCGTTCACCGGCTCATCGAGCACCAGAAGCTCCGGGCTGTTTATGAGCGCCATCGCGATGCCCAGTCTCTGCTTCATGCCAAGCGAGAAATCCGCGACCTTCTTGTTCTTAACGTCTGCGAGTCCTACTCTGACGAGGACCTGCTCGATGCGCTGCTCGTCACTGTTGCCGTACAAGAGCTGCTGCGCCTGCAGGTTCCTTTTGGCTGACTTGTTAAGCTCCAAGATCGGCTTCTCAACGAGGCACCCTATCTTTCTTCTGGCCTCGATAAGGCCCTTCTTATCTGTCTTCCCGAAAAGCTCGATCTTACCGTGCCTTACTGTGCTTAAGCCCGTGATCGCCCTGAGCGCCGTGGTCTTGCCTGCGCCGTTCTCTCCGATAAATCCGTAGATCTTTCCTCTCTCGATCTCGAACGACACCTTGTCCAGTACTGTTTTCGCGCCATACGACTTCGAGAGTTCCGTGATCTTCAAAATGGTTTCACTCATTCCTGTTATCCTCCCTTAATGTTGTGGCTCCATCATAAGCCACCAATCTTAACGGGAAGATAGGCAAACATTAACGTAACATTAAAGTTTGCGGGGCGCGCGGGGTGTGCGAGGCGCGCTTATTCTTCGCGCGAGGGGCCGGTTTATTCTTCGCGCGCGGGCCAGTTTGTTCTTCGCGCGGGGGCCGCCCTGTGAGCGGTTGACCCGCCCAGTGACGCGAAATGACACGTTTTGCCCCCTTTTCGTGTCAGTTTTCGTCACTTCTGAAGATATTGCCGTGAAGTGACACGTTTTGGCTTCATTTCGTGTCACTTTTCGTCACTGATCAAGCGGTTTTCGCGATTTTATCCGTAACACACGTATCAAGCGGTTTTCGCGATTTTATCCGTAACACACGTATCAAGCGGTTTTCGCGATTTTATCCGTAACACACGTATCTTTAAAGAAAAACCTACGGATAAAATCGTCCATTTTCGCATTTTAGTACGTCATGCGCGCTTACGAGGCAGAAACACGACGTACTAAACAGGCAGTTTTCGCATTTTAGTACGTCACACGAGCATGCACGCGCGCCCACTCACTTAAAAATCTTATTCAACACCTTCACCGACAGGGGCTCCCTCGAGAACTCCTTGTTCTTGATGTCGTCAGCCTTAGTCGACATGTACATGAACGTGTCGCGGGTATCCATCTTGAAGCCGCTCTTGAGGTCGATGTACTCATCGATGTTGGGCGCCTTGTCGATCGTCACCGATTCAAAAAAGCTGCTGTCAGTGAACTTCTTCCTGACGTGCGGAACGATGAAGACGAGGCCCGAGATGAGCGCGACGGCCCACAGGACAAAGAACATCATCCAGTAGAACCAGTCAAAGTCGCCGCCCTTGTTGCCGATCAGGAACATGAGCAACGCCACGCCCAGAGCGGGCACGAGCGCTGTGAGCAGGATGTATTTCGCGATCTCCCAAACGGAGCTCCAGAACGCGTGAGTGTAGACACGGCGCTTATTGATCGGCAGAGACCCGGACGCTTTGCCGGTCTGGCCGTTGACGGCGATGCTGTACATCGCGCCTTCGTATTCGATGTTCAGGAACCACACGGGCATCAGCGCGTAAAGCTGGCTGTAATTGTCAGAGTAAGCGCCGCGCACGCCGACGGCCTTGAAGTAGTCGTATTCCTTGGCGGAGAGGCGCTTGACGATGCCCTCCGCGTAGTTGTCCAGGCGGATCCTGATGATGTCCATCATGTCCAGCGCGGACAGGTCGTAGCGCTGCGCGAAAAAGCCCGGCAGGTACATGTCGTTATAATCTTTGATCTCTTTATAATCGTACGGCTCGATTGCTTCCATCAGCGTGTTGCTGATCTTTTTGCACCCGTCGAAAGGCACGCGCCTGACGTTGTACACGAGCGACCTGTCGATCTCATAATTCTCGATGTTCTCGCCCTTGAATTTCTGGCCCGTGCCGCTGACCTCGGACTTGCAGTCCGCGTCGATGAGCCAGAACGGAATATAATAGCCCGTGATCTTAGACAGCACGGCTTCGGACGTGAATTTCTTCGGGACACCCTTTTGGGTTTTCGCCCACTTAAGATAATTCGCGATCGCCTCTTCTTTACTTATCTTGAACGGGATCAGCACGTCAGGCCTAAAAGCTCTCGAAAGACGCCGGTTGATGAGCGTAGGCGAACCGCAGAACGCGCAGAACGTCGCGGACGTGTTGTAATCAGTGACCACGGCAGCGCCGCACGAGTCGCAGACGAACTCCTGCTTGTTGTCCTCTTCGCTGCCAGCCTCGCCGGTATCGCGGTTCTCGATCCGGCCCGCGGGCTTCATGCTCTCGGGATCGTAAAGACCTCCGCACATGGCGCAGAAAAGCTTGCCGAGCTTCTCGTTAAAAAAGACGCTCGCGCCACAGTTCGGACATTTCGCCGAGCTGGTACCGTTGATATTAATGTCTTCGTTTTTCCACGTCATAGAAATGAGCGCGTCCGCGCAAATGCAATGAATCTATGTGTTTAGTGCCATCCCTTAAAGATAATTATAGCACGCGCGAAAATCAGGCTCAATTTGAGCCGCGCTTTATGAAGCTTCGTCCTGCTTTTTCCAGGATGTATCTATCTTCTTGTTCTCTTTAACACAATCCATAAGGTAAAGATTTATAAGTGTCTGATAAGGTATCCCCGTCCTGTCCGATTCCGTCTTGAAGTATTCAATAACAACCATCGGCATCTTGATCGACACCGGTTTTCTAAGTGACTTCGCATAAGGATTGGGCCTCGGGTTCAACTTGTCGATATCATATTCCTTTAACATACCTGTTCACCTCATTTCTTCATCCCATTCGAAAGTCATAATATACCTCGTATATACTCAGTATTATTTTATCATCATAACCGGGACAATAAAAGGACCCGCTTGCAGGAGGTCACTGCGTACCAGTCAAAAACGCCTTCGCCGTACATGAACAATTATTCGGTGGTTCGAGAAAATTTTTTCGATTTTTTTATATTAGCACGCGAAAACCAATTGGAACTATATGTTTTTGAGGGCGGGGGCGGGGGTGAACGGTGCCAGTCAGGTCATAAATCCCCTGGTGACTAAAACGGTTGACTTTTGGCCAAAACGGTCACCAAAAAAGTCATTTCGGCCCGCCATGGCCCGGTGTCGAAAACTGACACGAAATGAAGCCAAAACGTGTCACTTCACGGCAATATCTTCAGAAGTGACGAAAATTGACACGAAAAGGGGGCAAAACGTGTCATTTCGCGTCACTGGGCGGGTCAACCGCTCACAGGACGGCCCCACGGGCGTTTCCTCCCGGTGACGAAAACTGATGTAGCCCCAAATTGTGTTTTTTGCCGATTTAGGGCTACAAAATCTCGAAAATGTAGCCCCAAACGGGTCAAAAACCGCGATTTAGGGCCACTCAAAAAAAAGGAGCCGCCCTGCCCGGCGTGCACCCCGCCAGCCCGTTCCGCCCCCCTCAAAAAAGGAGCCGCCCTGCCCGGCGTGCACCCCGCCCAGCCCGTTCCGCCCCCCACAAAAAAGGGAGCCGCCCCCTCAGGGACAGCTCCTTGCTAAAAATTTTCGGGATGTTTCCTTAGATCAGATCTCTTCGACGCGGACGTTGGTGAGATGGATCGTGGCGGTGTCGCCGTGCTTGCCCATGTTGAACTCGAGGCGGCCGTTGTTGTCGTCCTTCTCCTTCATCTCGAACTCGAAGACGAAGGTCTGCCACTCGGTGGTCAGGTCGATCGAGGTGTCAGGGAAGTAGCGGATCCAGCCGGCGTTCGGGGCAGAGATGCAGACGATGCACTTGCGGGCCTCGTCGGCTCGGATGTCAAAGGTGATGCGGTACTTGTGGCCCTTGTACATCGCGATGTCCGGATGGACGAGCTGGACGGAGTATTCCTCGGTGCCGCAGTTGGAAGATGTGATGATCATCTCGCCGTCCTTGATCTCGGCTTGCCCTACGCCCTCATAGAAAAGGAGGAACTTCCAGTCGATGTCGTCGGTGAGGTCTTCTGCGACGGAGAAGTCTCCGTTGCGGATGTAGTTGCCGTCAGCGAGCGGGTCGCGGAAGGTCATCGGGGGCTTGGTTACGTTGGTGTCGTAAGCGTCCTTCTGGTAAACGCGGACGTAGTCGATCAGGAACTCTGCGTTGTCGAAGTTGGTGGTCTCGTCAGGATTTCCGGGCCAGTCGCCGCCGACTGCGAGGTTCATCTGTACGAAGAAGGGCTGGTCGAAAGGTGCCGGATAGGGCTTGTCGTCTTCGCCTTCGACTGCCGTGAACCAGTCGTTGCATGTGAGGACGAGCTCGCCGTCTGTGTAGAAGCGCATTTCGCCGGGTTCCCACTCTACGGAATACTCGTGGAACTTGGCAGAGAAGCTCTCATCGCCTTCCTTGGTGATGGTGCCCTGCTGCTCGCCGTGAGGTTCGCCGTAGTGAATTGTCGAATAAGAAACTGTTGTGTCGTGGCCTAAAGACTCCATGATGTCGATCTCGCCGCACTTGGGCCACTGGCCGTAGTAGGACTCGTCCTTGGGCATCATCCAGATGGCGGGCCACAAGCCCTGTCCTTCAGGTACCTTGGCGGAAACGACTACCTTGCCGTACTGGAAGTCTGTCTTGTTCTGGCCTGTGACCTTGCCGGATGTGTAATGGGTTACGCCGTCCTTCTCGGTCTTGAGGGCCTTGAGTACGAGATTGCCGTCACGCAGGAAAACGTTATCGGTAGAAGTCGTGTACTCCTGAAGCTCGTTGTTGGTCCAGCCGGGTTCGTGGGGTTCATAGTTCCACTTTGTCAGATCCATCTCGCCGCTGCCGTCGAACTCGTCGCTCCAAAGAAGGTTGTAGCCTTCGATCGCGGGAGTCTCAGTACCGGCTGCTTGAGTCTCTTCTGCCTTCTTGCCGCAGGATGCGAGCGGTACGAGCATCGAGAGAGACAGGATGGAACTGATGATCTTCGTGTTCTTCATAATTACCTCCTCAATAGTTATCTGATGAACAACCTTGATGCCCTCAAAATAACAAATTCACCTCGTGGCATTATTGCTTTTTGTTATCTTATTTTTACGTTTTCGTGCTATAATAATGCCCGAAAGCCTTGCAACTCACGGATTTTTGATTTTCTGGGAGGAAGCTCTCGAAAACCTCATCCGCGCCATCTTATCGGAGGTCACAATGCCGGCACCGCGCAAAAAGATATCCTACCAGGAGTTCCTGCACAGGGAATATGAGTTCTTCAGAGCTCCTCTGGCGCCCGAGATGGACTTCTATGAGACGATCCGCTCCGGGAATCTCCGCAAGGTCAGGTCGCTCTTAAATGAGCCTTTCCACGAGAAAAAGGGCCTCGGAGTCTTATCCGGCGAGCCGCTCCAAAACCTCAAATATCACCTGACGATCACGATCGCGATGGTCGCGAGGTTCTGCATCTCAGGCGGCCTTTCCACCTCTGAATCTTATAACCTGAGTGACTACTATATCCGCCTGGCCGATGAGGCGCAGACGCCCGAAGAGATCTCCGATATCCACAACGAGATGTGCATTCATTACACCAAGCAGATGCTGGCTCTGCAGCGCAGCACGATCACGTCAAAGGCCGTAAGTACCTGTATCGACTACATTTACGAGCATCTGCACACGCGCATCACTTTGGCGACGCTGGCTTCGGTCACGAACCTGTCAGCGCCGTACCTCTCGAGATTATTCAAAAAAGAGACGGGGTACTCGGTCAGCGAATACATCCTCAACAAGAAGCTCGAGACCGCCAAGTCGATGCTCTCGTCGTCAGACTATTCCATCGCGGAGATATCGGCATCGCTTGCTTTCCCCAGCCAGAGTTATTTTACGAACGTGCTGAAAAAAGACTGCGGCCTGACGCCGAAGCAGTTCAGAAGCCGCAATTCAAGATCGATAATAAGGCCGTAAGCTTATCAGATATACATCTCAAGCTCGGTGCAGTGCCACTCCCCAAAAGGCGTGCTGCAGACGTGGCCGTCTGAGCCGTATTCCGTAAAACCTACGGATTCATAGCACTTTCTGGCCTTAGGGTTGTTGTCGAAGACACCGAGATCTATCCTCGTGGCCGTCAGGTTGTTCTTAACGTATTCTTTTGCGAGGAGCAGGAGCTCTCTGCCGTAGCCTTTGCCGCGGATATCGGGATCGACAATGACAAAGCCGAATCTTACCGAGGAATCGTCATTCTCTTTGGGGTATCTGATGATGAGGTGGCCTACGGGCTTACCGTCTTCGTCGACGCCGGTCAGCGGAATAAAGCGGCCTGTCTTTAACTGCGGGACGTAGTTGTCATCGATGGAGTAGGGCAGGAGCGGGAATAAGCCGAACCTGTCGGCAGACCATCTGTAGAGCTCTTCCTCTGTTCTTACCCAGCCGGCTATGATAGGTGAATCTTCTCTTTTATATGCGCGTAAGATCATTTAATCCTCCTTCTTAGAGCAGCTGCAGGAGCATGCACTGGCGCAGCAAGACGTAGAACCGTCTTTATTCAGCACCATGGCCTCAGAAGAAGCCTTGAAGCCGAGCTTCTCATAAAGCGGGCGCCCCATCGTGGTCGCATCGAGGCTGATCTCCGTCGCGCCTTTTGCCCAGGCATCCTCGATAAGCATGTTTACCATCGTGCGCGCGATGCCCCGGCCTCTGTAAGACGGATCGGTGTAGACGTTCATGAGGTGTGAGCGCTTACCCGTCGCGTGCGAGAATGTAGGCATAATCGTGATGTAGCTTATCGATGCGCAGCCTGCTACCTTACCATCGTCCAGAGCGAGGACGGTCGTCTGGTCGCCGTTCAGGAAATACTCCCTGCTGCAGTTTTTCAGCTCCTCGGAATACTCATAATCGGGTGCCAGGTGGTTGACCTCGCGGAGCATCACGAGGCGGCTCTCCATGAGAAGGTCAATATCTTCAGGTGTGGTGATTCTATATTCGATCATGTCAAAAACTCCTTGATTAACAGTGTTACGTTCGCTCAACGGCGGGATGTATGCCTGTTGGGCGGTTTGCGCGTGCCGGCGCTCGCAAAGTCCGGTTAAGACACTTATGAAGCCCTTTTCGGGCCCTCAAAAACCCTCTTACAGGCTCTTAATGAACTTATCCGCCAGATCGGGCCAGACGCAGATCTCAGGTCGTGCTTCGGGCTTGGGAGCGTCCTGATTGTCTTTGCTGAAGTCGAGGCTGTCAGCGACTTCCTGCGGCACATCTATCTTGCCTGACTTGATAGCGTTCACGAGCGCGAAGGTCTGCTCGAGAGTGTATGGCTCGCCGAATCTTCCGTTCACCCAGTCGTCGTTAGGGATCGAGAGGCCGTGTGGGCCTTCGGGGAAGGTCACGTGCTCATATGGCACGCCCTTTTCCTTGAGAGCTTCAGCGTAAAGATAGCTGTTCTGCACGGGCACTAAGTCGTCAGTCTCTGTCTGCCAGATGAAGCAGGGAGGGTTGGTCTCTTTGACGTTCTTCTCGAGAGAATAGCGGTTAAGCAAAGCCTTGGCTTCGTCGTCTGTTCTGTCGTATATGTCAGCGCCCAGGAGGAAGCGGAATGAATCCTTGTGGGCAAATTCGCCTGAAGTGATGACGGGGTAGGAGAGGACTGCTGCGTCCGGACGGCAGGAGTAATCGTTAAGAACAGGGTCGCCGTCTCCGATCTCATCCCAGTAGTCGCAAACGCTTGCGCACACGTGGCCTGCAGCAGAGAACCCGCAGATATAAAGCCTGTCGGGATCGATGCGGTACTTGTCAGCGTCACGGCGCACGAGGCGGATCGCTCTTGCGAGGTCATTCATCGCCTGATCCATGACGGGCTCCTTCATCAGCTGGTTGGTCGTGTAGGTCATGACGAAGCAGTTGTAGCCGAGCTCATTAAAGCGCTTGGCGACGATCTCGCCCTCGGGCGGAACAACGACTGCGTAGCCGCCGCCGGGAAGCACGATCATGCAGGGATGCACCTTTCCGTCGTCGAGCAGATAAGGCCTCATGTTGGGCTCGAACTCAAATGCCAGCGGGAAAGTGTATTCGCCTTCGTTCCAGAGAGTGATCTTTTCCATGTGTGTTCCCCTTTTCGCCATGCGGGATTATAGTGCCAATTATAGCACCAAGCCTGTTGTTAACCGAATTGTATTAAGGAAATCAGTGGATCTCTTCCGTGACCGCCTTGACCAGATCTTCGGCGTGGATGAAAGCTTCCACGACAACGGGGTCAAAGTGCACGCCGGCGTCCTTCTTGACGCGTCCCATAGCCTCATCGAAAGGCAGTCCCGGCTTATAGATACGCTCGGATACCAATGCGTCGAAAACATCCGCCACGGCCATGATCCTCGCGGACAGCGGGATCTCTTCGCCCTTAAGGCCTTTCGGATAGCCGGTGCCGTTCCACTTCTCGTGATGGTAGTGGGCCATGTTCTCGGCTTCGCCAAGGTAGTTCTCCTTGAGGGCCTTGCTCTCAACGCTCTTCTTGACTGAGCGGATGATGATGGCGCCCTCTTCGGCATGGGTCTTCATGATCGCGTATTCCTCATCCGTGAAGCGCCCGGGCTTGTTGAGGATCGTGTCGGAGATCTTGATCTTGCCGATGTCGTGCATAGGCGCTGAAGCGACAACGTTGTTCTTGTAGTCTTCATTGACGATGTCAGGATAGAGGCCATCCTTGATCATCTGGTCGCATATGATCTCTACATACGCCGCGGTGTTCTTGATGTGCGTGCCGGTCGACTTGTCGCGGCTCTCCACGAGGTCTGCCATGACGTTGATCATGCCGCTCTGGAAGGTCGCGATGGCCTCGTTCTTGCGCTGTGATTCGCTGATGTAGTTGACCGTGTCGCGGGTCGTTTTCGCGAGGGCCTTATAAAGATGCTCGATCTCGTCACCGGTCCTGATCTCAAGGTCACGGATGCTCGCGAGAGTCTCTTTGCGCGCTGCATCATTGGTGTATGCGAAGTCGTAAGTGATCTTGGCGAGCTTGTTGACGGGCGTGACGATGAAGCGCTTAGCCATATAAACACTGATCGTGAGGACCGTGAGGAAGAAGCTTAAAAGGAGAGTGGAGATCTTGAAGGTGAACTCGCGCTCGACATCCGCGATATTCGGCATTGAGACGTCGAGACCGACATAAGCTTTGGTAACGCCCTGGCTGTCCTTGACCGGCACGTAAGCCGTGAGGAGCCAGCCGAAAGTATCGTTGGTGATGATCGGCTCGATCTCTTCGCCCGCGAGAAGCTGCGGCATATATTCGCTGAAGCCCTCATCGAACGCCAGTATATCGCCAGTCTCAGAGCCTTCCAGATCAGGCGTGTCCACATCGAAAACAACATGGCAGCCGTCCGGTCGTATCTGATAGACATAAAGGTACTGGATCTTCTCGGAGCTGTTCCAGACCATATCCAAAGTCTTGCTGGTGGTGTGGTAGCCCGGAGCGTAATCCTTGTAATTCAGATAATAGTCGACACTGTCGCCGTCGATCATGCTGGCAGCATAAGTCGCGACGTCCTTGGAGTAACGCTTCTCCTGCTCGATCATGGTCTTACGGAACTGTCCGAAACTTACATACGCGACGACCATAGCTGCGATCAGGAAGATAACGGTTACCGATACCGAGATCTTGCTGCTTAATGAAAGCCCGAGCTTTCTGTAACGGCCGCGCTTTTTCTTCGAAAGCACATGGACATCGACTTCGTTCCTCCTGGGCCTCCATTCATTCGGATAACCCTTATAGAACAGGAATGCCACGATCGTGCTTATGAGCTTATCCGGCAGGTCAACGATCAGGCCCGCAAACAGCTGCGCGAGAAACGCATTGTCAACTACCCCGTTGATGCGGCTCGCGAGCGAACTTGCAAGCTCTTCGCCCATCGTGTTGCCGTAAAGTCCCCAGGTGATAATAGATCCCAGGCCGCCGCCGATGACCATGAAATACAGTATCGGAACAATGAAGCCCGGAGTGAGCTTTCGAAGCGTGCCTTTCTGGGCAAAAGCCGCGGCACAGAGCGCGATGAGCACGCTTACGACGCCGTAATAGATGTTGCTCTCATTGCCCGGACCGATCGCGCTGATGATGTTCGTGAAAAAGCCGACGATGACCGCAGGCAGGAATCCGCCGACCATTGCGGCCAGGATAGTACCGATACAGTCAAAGTAGAAGGGGATGCCGGTCCATCCGGCGATCTTGCCCATGAGCAGATTGATGGCGAGGCAGACAAAAATGAGCAGCAAGGCCTTAAGGTCGTTATTAGCGTTATTGCGATTGGCCTTTTTGCGAGTAACCATGCCGTAACTCCTTGTCTATATACGCAGCTGCCTGAACTGTCAGCGGGCAATACCTAAAAGTTATTTGAATACTAGCAAATTGAATTGATAAAGTCTATAAAATTTTTAAATAGTGATAGAGGCGCGCAAGTGCACGGATATTGAGTTTAGGAGCGAGATTTCTTACTTGAGCGTCTGGCTCAGCACGATGTCGATCGCGAAAAGCACAAAAAGCGTGATAGCAACGATGTTGAATGCGCGCGGGCGCTTGGCCTGGAACTTTTCCAAGAGCGGCAGAAAGCCGAGCATCAGGAGCATTCCGAACAGGCCCCATGTGATGACGGATCTTACGCAGATATAGCCGTTGACGTGGCCCCAGTTGAGGATGACCCCGGAGTAGTCCCAGAGGCGCAGGTGGAAAAACTTATCGAAGATGTAGCCGCACGCCAGCTCCAAAGTGCCGCACAAAAGGCAGCTTATGAGGAAGACCAGCCACGGCTTTTTGCGTATCTTTATGCACGCGAAGAATATCAGCATCGCGCCCACTCCGTAGATCGGGATCCACGGGCCGTAGGTCGTGCCGCGCTTGAAGAATTCACCCTCATTGATGAAGCCGCAGATCTCCTCGTAGATGAAGCCGACGACGCCTGCGAGGGTGAAGACGAACATCAGTAAGGGGATGAGTTTTTTGGCGGATGTTTTGCTCAAATGGAGAGCTCCTTATGATTTGGAAGAGGCGTCTGAAGTTGACTCTGCTGCCTCAGCTTTAGGCCTGTAAACGTAATGGATCTTCTCGTAATTAGAGTTTTTCGCGCGCTCGGTCATGGCCTCGTAAGCTGCGTTGCGGAGGGCTTCTTTTCGCTTATCCATCGGCAGATCCATGTCGGGCATGAACGGGCCGTCGACATAGACGACGGTGCGCGCGCCCGGAAGGAGCTTGCGCTTCTGCCATGTGGTCGTGAAGGTGAAGACCGGCTTGCCGGACTCGGCCGGGTAGTGAAGAGCAGAGGCCTTGAACGGACGGATGCCCGTGTACTGCGGCCAGATGTGCGCCTCAGGATAGAGCGCGATGATGTGGCCCTTCTCGGCATGGGTCTTCATGGCCTGCGAATAGTTCTTAAAACACTTGGGATTATTGGGGAGCGCGATCCCGCCTAAGTCTTCGACAAAACGCCTGATGCCCTTGATCGAGAAGGTGTCCGCGCTCGCGACGATATAAGCTTTCTTGGGGAAAGCCAGAAGGTTCGGGCAGTAGGCGTCGCCCATCGATCTCGTGTGATTGCCGTAAAGATAAAAGCCGTCCTTGCGGTAGCCTTTGAGCTTCTTTCTGCCGACGATCTTCTCGCCGTAAACAGTCTGCTGGAGCAAAAGGATGATCGGCGATATCGCAAAATTCAGACCGCCCGCAAAACTGCGCCTGATCGCCGTCTTGGGGAAATATCTGTAGTCAGCGGGAAGCTCGGCCGTGTTGATATCAGTGCCGGCAAAATCGTCATTAAGAAGATCTGAATAGTAGATCGTGCGCTCCTTCATGACTTATGCCTCTTTCTGCCTTGTACCTGCGGCTTCCTGAAGCATTTCTTCCATCTTATTCATGCACTCGCCAAGCCTTGAGACGTTCGCCTGAATCTTATATTTTTCCTTGCACGCGACGAGCTCATCCGGGTTATCCATGAAGTACTCGATCTTGTCCTTAAGATCGTTGGAATTCCACTTTTTGTAGAGGCATCTCTCGTCCTGCGCGAAAAATCTCGCCGCGCTCCTCTTCGAATTGCATATGATCGGCACGAGCCCCGTGACTATCGCCTCGAGGCACGCGATCGACTCGAGCTCGACATACGCGGTGTGCACATAAAGGTCAGCGGCATTGAGCACTTCCTTGAGCTCGCTGTGCGGTATGAAACGCATCTCGCAGTCGACGCCCTTGCGCTTGACCAGACGTCTGTAATGCCTGCCCTTAGGGCCTTCGCCCGCCATGATGAGCTTGATCTTGTCCTTGTATTTTGATTTCGCGATTGCCTTGATAAGCACCTGCTGCGCCTTCTCGGAGGAGTACCTGCCGACAACTACGATCGTGAACTTGTCGTGATTTCTTGCCTTTTGCTTGTTGATCGCTTCGATCGGCGCGGGCTCGAAGAATGACTCCGAGACGCCGTTTGAAATTACCTTCGAGGGCACGCTCTTTTTGACGTTGCTCTCAAAATCGTGTTTGATAAACTCGGTCGGATAGTGCGTCATCGCGCAGTGGCGGTAGACCTTTTTATAGAAATATCTGTAGACTTCCTTGGTCGCGAGAGAAGACTTCATCAGGCCGATATGGCAAGTGAAATTTTCGGCCTGGGCGTGGAAGCTCGAAGTCATCGGAATGCCGTATTTCTCGCAGATCGGGATAGCCTTCCAGGCAAGCGGGAACGGCAGCAGAAGATGCACTACATCCGCGCCTTTGATTGCTTCTTCAAGTATCTTGGGATCAGCCTTCGCCGGCACGACTTCATTTCTGGCCAGCGCCGCGTTGAGAATGGGCCCTAAGTTCATCGTCGGAACGATCCTAAAACCGCTCACGCCCTTTTTGTCAGCATCACAGCAAACGACCGTGACATTGTGGCCCTGTGATTTCAAGTGATTGATCAGGTTATACGCCGCGACGCTCGTGCCGTTATTCGCCTCGCCGAGCACATCGCAAATGATAGTAATCTTCATCTTGCCACTCACCCTTTAGCAGAAATCCTATTATTTGTACCCAACGGCTATATTATACAACAAATTTTGAAAATCAAAGTAATCGGGGGGCGGTAGGAGGCGGCACGACGGCGCAGTGACGGAGAATGACACGTTTTACGCTCGTTTTGTGTCACTTTCCGGCAATATCTCGAAAAGTGACGAGATGTGACACGTTTGGGGCCGTAAACGTGTCACTTTGCGGCAATCGCTTACGGCCAAGCAGATACAAGCAACGAAAAACCTGATCTAAACCCTCATAGCATCAGGTTTTCGATCCGTTCGTTGCTTCCGATGACTGTTCCGTAAACAATCGCATTAAGTTTGGCAGCAAGATATCTTACATCGAGCGGCTGGTCTTCGGTGTTGTATGTGAAGAAAACATCCTGGTCCAAAAGCAGCCCTGCATCAGTATAAGTGCCGCACTTAAGCTTTATGTCCCGGACGTAATTATTCAAGCTCATCAGGCCATAATGCTCGTGGAATTTGCAAGTCGTGAGCTCAGGTATGTACAAGACAAAATCCGGATACTGGGGCTTCTTCATGCCAATTAGTTTGACCTCAGGTTCATACTTGAACGGTATGCCCATTTCAGTGTAAAAGGTAGCAATACTTTGTTCCGCCGCAGAACGATATTGAATGCCGTTGAACGGGTAGATCATTGGTTTTGGAAATTGCTCATTAGCATCGTTTTTCAGGCTGTCGAAAAACTGCTTATTCAAAATGACCTGTTCTTTATAACTGGTTTTCAGTGTCCTGGTTATTTGGGGCGGATCATAATCCGGCGGAGGAGTTTTGTAATAGTAATTCCAGATAGCCTCGTAGACGCTTAATTCTCTTTCCAGCTCATCGCGCTCAGCCATCGATTTGAAAAACTCTTGACCGTTGTCTGAAGTCAAATTAAATCTATGGTTATCGACTCTTACTCTGGTCCTCAAAATGCCGTTTACTTTGTGTTCGTGCATGCTGATTCTCGGCAGCTCGCGGAGCCGCTTTTTGCAGTAGTTTATCTTAAGAGCCAGATACTCTTTTGGGATGTATTTGTCTAAGTATTCCATGGCTTGATTCTAGGCGGTTTGTGCGCGGACTCAAGCGACAATTTACGACAAAATCCGACAAAAACGACAGGGTAAAAAGTGCTCGAAAAAGGCCTTTCGCGCGGTAAAAAATAAATAATTAGTTTTGATTACAACTTAGGCATAGAGCGGCGGCTTTTTGCATTGGTTCAGTGACGGAAAACGGATGCTTGGCAATGGCAAGTATCGGCGCAGTGGTAAGTGCCGGCATAGTGACGGGAAATGACACGTTTTACGCTCGTTTTGTGTCACTTTTCAGCAATATCTCGAAAAGTGACGAGATGTGACACGTTTTGGGTCGTAAACGTGTCACTTTGCGGCAATTGTCATTACGGTGGCAACGCGGCCCACCCGCATCGCGAAAAAAAGCGCCTCCCCATACAGGAAGGCGCCCCGCAAAAGCAAAATTATAAACTTACGACTCCTTGAAGTCTTCCCACGTTCTGTCGTCTTCCTTGT
>JAEEGJ010005478.1_pt1 | contig 39850 bp, 39 predicted proteins | sample 8958761 | NCBI WGS metagenome assembly JAEEGJ01 (sample SAMN16246546, study PRJNA631951) | gut metagenome | biome: gut microbiome; feature: rumen; material: RS-attached | host: Bos | place: Iran: Karaj | collected 2018-10 | reverse complement strand
ATTATATCAGAGAGCACTCTTCTCATGAGTGCAGAGTCATCAATTATTAGTATTTTTTTAGGCATTTTGTGTTCCTTTCACATTTTGACAAGTATTCTTATCTCAAAAACCAAATTACGTGTTAGAATTGATACGTCTTCTCAGTTTCCTGTCCTCATTAAAAATATACTTGACAATCTTCTCGCGGGTGTCACGATTTATGTTGACAAACTCAGCGCGATGCTCGTAAGTAAGGCTCTGATTCCTGGATTTCTCCGAAGAAATGATCCTCGCGAACAGATCGAGCGGAAGTATGTCCACGCCCTCGAGCAGTATCTTGAGCCTGATCAGCATGTCCTTTTCGAGCAACTCCGAAGAATTAAACTTCAGACCGCCGCCGCTTATGTTGATCAGGGTTCCCGCCGAATCAGTGATCTTGAGCTCCGCCAGATAGCCCAGCATCGCGCGCATCTCGTACTCGTCCTTGTACTGCTTGTCCCTGATGCGCGTCATGATCTCCATTTCCTCGACCGTGGCCTTGTGATAGCTGATCTCCATGATCTTGTCGAGACGGAAATACTGCCTTCGCTGATCCTTGCGAAGCTCCGAAAGGATCTTAATAATATAAAAGGTCCTCATGCCCTGCCTGCAGCGCTGGGAGATCTGCGCCTTGCACAGATATATGCCGCCCGTCGTGATAAAACGGAGCTCGACCCTCGTCCCTACCTCATAGAGCACCAGTCGCGAGCCCTCCATCGGTATCGCGACATCGAGAGTGCTGTCATCGATTATGTCGTTGAGCTGACTGGCATAGATACGAGGCTTGTTCTCCGAGTTCTCCTCGGCGGCAAGGCGCTTCATTTCTATACGGTCTCCGACCGTCAGAATGTTTGAGATCATTTCCTTATCCCTTCTTTTTCTTGTAAATGGTCTTCATCCAGCGGTTGAACAGATGCGCTATCCCGCTCTTGTCGTCATTGTCCAGCTGTACGTCGATAAGCTTTGCCGCGATCTTCTGTATCGCGGATGCGGTGTTTGAATTCGGGAACGAGAGCATTACCGGATCCTGCTGCATGACTGCCTTCTGGCAGTTCGCGTCGTTTAAGATGCCGCCGAGGTATTCTACCTTGATATTGAGGAACTTCTCCACGACAACGCTGAGTTTCTGATGGAGGTTTTCGCCTTCTTCGGCGTCCTTTATCCTGTTCGCCACCATCCTGATGGATGTGTTCTCCTTAACGAAATCGCTCTTGCGGTTCAGAGTCTTGAGCAATGCGTAGGCATCCGTGATGGAAGTCGGCTCGGGTGTCGCTACCACCAGCACCTCGTTGCTGGCAGATACGAACTCCAGGACCGTATCCGCGATGCCGGCTCCCGTATCCACGAGGATTATGTCCGCGAGCTCATCGAGCTCGTAAAGCTTCTGAACAAGATAGATCACCTGGTCTCTCGTCAGTCTCGAGAGCTCCTGTATGCCCGAGCCTCCGGAGATGAATCCGACTCCCTCGGGTCCCTCGGTGATGATGTCCTTTAATTCCTTTCCTCTGAACATCAGGTCCGCCAGATTGTGCTGAGGCCTGATGCCGAGCATTACCTCAACGTTCGCGAGACCGAAGTCCGCGTCGAGTATAATGACTCTTTTTCCCATTCGTGAAAGTGCTATCGCAAGATTGACGGAAAGGGTCGACTTGCCTACGCCGCCTTTTCCGCTGGTGACCGTGATAACGCGCGAAACCTTGCGGACTTTCTTTTGTTTATTCACCATTTTGCGTAACTGATCCGCCTGATCCATTAATCGCCACCTCCCAAAAGCTGCTTAGCGATAGTCTGAGCGTCTATCCTGCTGATATCGTTCGGAACTCCCTGGCCGAAAGTCGCATACGAAAGAGGAGCTCCCGTCAAAAGCTTGATGTTGAAGATATTGCCGAGATACATGGTCTCGTCGAGTTTTGTAAATATAAGCCTGTAATCCGAGATCTCGGAATAAGCCTCTGTGATGGCCTCGAGATCGCGGTACTTCGTCGTAACCGAAAGAACCAGGAAAACCTCGCGGTCTTCCTCGGGGATCGTATTGATCAGGCGCTCGATGTCGTCGCACTGCCTGCGGTCCTTATGCGACCGGCCCGCGGTATCTATGAGCACGATGTCAAATGCCGAAAGATCCTCCTTGGCCTCTTCCATCTCCGCCTCATTGTTGATGACCTTGAGCGGGATATTAAGAATGTTCGCATAGACCTCAAGCTGCTTGACCGCAGCGATCCTGTACGTGTCGGCCGTGATGAGCGCCACGTTGAGCTTTTTGTCGAGTTTGAGCTTTGACGCGAGCTTCGCTATGGTCGTGGTCTTTCCGACTCCCGTAGGGCCTACGAGAAAGACATACTTCACCTTGCCGCGGTTGATGTCGAGGACCTCTGTCTTGCCGAGCTTCAGGACGATCTTCTGATAGATGGCCGAAAGGATATTCTCGACCGGAGCGTCCTTTTTCAGCGTGGGCTCGATCTCGCTCACGATCATGTTAATGTATTTCTCGTCAACCTCGTTCTCGAGGAGCTGATTGTATATAAGCCTGATGCATGAAACGTTCTTGTCATCCGCTGTATCCTTAACGGCGCCGTCCGCCGAAGGCTCTGCGGGGTTCTTTGCCGCGCCGCCCTCACCGATCTGCTTTTCGAGCATGGTGGCAAGGTTGTTGATGCGCAGCTCGAGCGACTCCCTGTCCGCGAACGGATTGTGATCCTCCGCCGGCTTCTCATCCTCTTCAAAGATGATGTTGGGATTGTTTTTGAAGATGTTCTTCATGCTCTCTTTGCGCGGCAGATTAACCTCGGGCGGATTCTCGTCGAGGGACGCAGTGGCTTCGTATGTGGTTTTCTTGAACAGCCTTCCGAGACCCTTTGCCTTTATCGCCTTAACGCTGCTGACAACGGCATTGGGCCCGAGCTCTTCGCGAACCTTTAAGAGCACTTCGGTCTCGGTCTCACCTTTGAAAGTCTTGATTATCACTTAACTGTCACCATCCCCACTGATTGCAATTCCACATCGGAATCGATCTCGTTGTATGAAATAACTATTAGATCCGGGAAATAATCCCTCGTCATCTTCTTGAAGTACATTCTCACGATCGGAGAAGTGATGACAATGGGATTCCTGCCCATGTTCTCGAGCTTTTCGACCTCGGTCTTGACCGAGTCCATGAGCTTCTGGGCCTTATCGGGATCATAGCTGATATAAGAGCCCTGCTCGGTGGTCTTGACGCTTGCCATGATCTCCTGCTCGACCTTGGGATCGAGCGTAACCACGCTGTTCTTCTCGTTCTTCGGGAAATACTTCGTGGAGATCGCCCTCTTTAACGCCTGACGCACATATTCCGTAAGAACGTCGGTATCATGCGTTGTGGGCGCATAATCGGCCAGTGTCTCGAATATCGTAACGAGGTCTCTGATCGATACACCCTCACGCAGCAGATTCTGCAGTACCTTCTGTATCTCGCCGACGCTTAAGAGCTTCGGAACAAGCTCGGTAATGAGCGTCTGGTTCTGCTCCTGGATATTGTTTATGAGGTTCTGAACATCCTGACGTGTGAGCAGCTCGTCGAGATGTCTCCTGATGACCTCGGTCAGGTGGGTCGCAATGATCGACGGAGGATCGACAACCGTGTAGCCGTAAGACTCCGCTCTCTCCCTCTGGCTCTCCGTGATCCAGATCGCGGGAAGATGGAAACTGGGCTCAAAGGTCTGGATACCCGTGATCTCCTCCTCAACATAGCCCGGGTTCATCGCCATATAGTGATCGAACAGGATCTCGCCCTCCGAAACGGGCACGCCCTTGATCTTGATTATGTACTGGTTGGGATTGAGCTGGATATTGTCGCGCAGTCGGATCGTAGGCACCACGCATCCGAGTTCGAGCGCTATCTGACGTCTGATCAGAACGACACGGTCCAGCAGATCTCCGCCCTGATTCGCGTCGGCCAGGGGAATGATGCCGTAACCGAACTCGAGCTCGATCTGGTCAACCTGCAGCAGCGAGACAACGTTCTCGGGCCGCCTGATCTCGGTAGCCTCTGTCTCCTCCGCGGAAACCTCCTTTTCGACGGACTTTGTCTTTACGCGTTTCTCTATGGATCTCGCCGAAGCGATGAACATGGCGCCGAACGGAATGAAAATATACCAGGGCAGCGGGGTAAAACCGAGCACTATCAAAGCTATGCCCACGAGGTAGAGTACCCTCGGTATCGAGAACAGCTGCGAAACGAGCAGATCTCCGACATCCGCCTCTTTGGAAACCTTGGTAACGAGCACACCGGTCGCCATGGAGATCATCAGCGAAGGCATGGCCGATACCAGACCGTCACCGATGGTCAGCAGTCCGTACTGCTCGAGAGCCGAAGAAGCGTCGAGCCCGTTGACCGTAACGCCCATTATCAGACCGCCGACGAAGTTGATCATCGTGATGATAAGACCCGCCGTCGCGTCTCCCTTAACGTACTTCGTGGCACCGTCCATGGAGCCGAAGAACGTCGATTCTTCCTGTATCTTTTCTCTGCGTATCTTTGCTTCCTGATCCGTGATCGCTCCGGTATTCAGATCGGCGTCGATAGCCATCTGCTTACCGGGCATGGCGTCCAGCGTAAAACGCGCCGTAACCTCGGATACACGCTCGGAACCCTTGTTGATGACAAGGAACTGCACGAGGATTATGACTATGAATATGATCGCGCCTACGATCAGGTTATTGCCTCCTACGAAGGTACCGAACTGGCGGATAACCTTTCCGGGGTCGCCGTTCAGCAGTATCAGTCGCGTGGACGAAACGTTCAGCGATATACGGAACAGCGTCGTGAACAGCAGTATCGTCGGGAATGTCGACATGTTGAGGACTTCGGCGGAGAACAGCGCATTAAACAATACTATCATCGCCACGGACATGTTGAATGCGACCAAAACGTCCAGCAGCCACGACGGTATCGGAATAATGAAGAATATTATGATTGCTAAAGTGTATATGCCGATCATGTAGTTCGACAATGACTTAAAATTTAGCTTCATAAAACACCGTGTCCTCTTTGTATCTGTCAGTTAATAAAATGCTTACCCGGCCTTGCCGTTGATCGAGTAAACGTAAGCCAGAACCTCCGCAGTCATCTGATAGAGCTCCTGGGGTATCTCCTCATCCAGCTCGACGTTGTGATAGAGCATACGCGCGAGCGGTTTATTCTCAACGATGGGAATGAAATTTTCCCTCGCTGCATCTTTAATCTTCTGTGCCAGATAATCGGCGCCCTTTGCGATCAGCACCGGAGCCTCTGCGGTCTCGCGGTCGTATTTGATGGCGCAGGCCAGATGCGTAGGGTTCGTGATAACGACGTCCGCCTCGGGCAGTTTCTGCATCATCCTTCGCTGCGAAGCCTCTCTCATCTTCTGCCTGATCTGTCCCTTTATCTTGGGATCGCCTTCGGTCTGTTTGTACTCGTCCTTGATCTCCTGCTTCGTCATCCTCATGTCCCTGGCGAACTTGAACTTTTGGTAGATATAGTCCGCGACTCCGATCACAAGGAAAACCATGCTGACCTTAAGTCCGAAATTGATAACGACATTGCCTATCAGCATGACCGCAGGGAACAGCTCGAGGCTGTACACAAGGCTTACGATGCCCACCTGGTCCTTAAAGGTCGAGTACGCCAGATATCCGACCACCGCGATCTTGACCAGGGCCTTTAAGAGCTCTACGAGTTTGTCCAGCGAGAACATGCGCTTGAAGCCCTTGATAGGGTCGAGCTTGCTGAATTTGGGCTCCAGAGGCTTTGCCGTGGGCTTCCACTGCACCTGGAACACATTCACCGCGAAACCTATCACGAATGCCGCCGCCAGCATGGGCAGCGCGATCAGCATGACTCTCTTCATCGCCTCGTTCAGGTACATTTGCGCAAAATTCCTCTCAAATACGCCCTCCGAGTACACTTCGATCGAATTGTAGATGAGCGGGAAGCAGTCCACAAAATGCGCCACGAGATAGCTCATGAAGACTTTCAGCGAACCGAACAGCACGATCAGCGAAAACGCGGTCACCAGCTCGTGGCTCTTTGCCACCTGGCCTTCCTTGCGGGCGTCGTCGAGCTTTTTCGGGGTGGCTTCCTCTGTTTTCTCGCCGCCCTCGCCCTCTTCCGCGAAGAACTGCAGGTTCATCTTAAGTCTCTTACCCGTATCCATGCCAAGAGCCCGTGCCGTAAAGCCCGGGGATCTCATCTCACACGGATCAAAAGTAAGCGACAGCCTCACGCATAACCTCCAACATCTTGTCAAATATCAGCGAAGCGATACCGGGGATCATCTTGATCATAACGACCATGACCGCCAGTCCGACGAAAACCTTCAGCTGAATACCGATAACAAACATACTGAGCTGCGGCGCTACACGCGCAAGTATCGCGAGTACCGAATTGACTATCAGCATCGCCGCGAATACGGGAAGCACTATCCTGAAGCCCAGTACAAAATACTCTCCGACCAGCTTTACGACCACCGTATAGATCATCGGGTTGATCGCGACTTTTCCGATCGGTACCAGCGCGTACGAATCTATCAGCGCGTCGAGCAGAAAATGATGCATATATGTGATCATCAGCATCAGCATTACCGCGTAGGAATACAGATTTCCGCTCACGGTAACCTGGGCGCTGGTGACCGGGTCCATCTCGTTTACCATGGAGAAACCGATCTCCATATCGAGCAGCTGACCCGAAAAAGCAAGTATCTGATAGCAGATATTGGCCACAAATCCGAGGATCAGGCCGCACAGCGTCTCCTCAACGATCAGGAGCGCGAAGCCTATGACGCCCGCATATTCGAGCGGCTCATAAGGCAGTACGTAAAACATGACCACCGCCATCGCGAGCGTCAGTCCGGTCTTGATCCGGAGCGGGACGTTTCTCAGCCCGAAAAACGGGGCGGTGAATATGAAGCCGGACATCCTGACCACGATTATCAGGAAAAACTCCAGCTGCTGCAGTGTAACCGACACCGGAACTCCTCCTCTGTAAACTTAAACGGGTCTGCCTACCTGATGAATACCGAGAAATTCTCGCAGAGGTAAGTAAAATATTCTGTTATGTTCTTCATGATCCAGTTTCCGGCGAACATCAGCACGAGAAAGATCGAGAGGAACTTAGGAACAAATGTCAGCGTCTGCTCCTGTATCGATGTGACCGTCTGTATGACACTGACCAGCAGGCCCACGACCAGAGAAACCAGCAGCATCGGCGCCGATACCTTGATTATCAGGTAAAGTGTCTCGACAAGCAGTGTAACGAGCGTATTTTCATCCATATCGGATCATCCTTTCCGGTCAGTAGAAGGTACGTACCAGCTGGCCTATGATCAGGTCCCATCCGTCCGCGAGGACGAACAGCAGTATCTTGAAGGGCATCGATATCGTAGTGGGCGGCAGCATCATCATACCCATGGACATAAGGGTCGAGGATACGACCATATCGATGATAAGGAACGGGATGTATATCAAAAAGCCTATGATAAAGGCTATTCGAAGCTCACTTAAGATAAATGCGGGGATCAGTACTCTGGTCGGAACCTCTTCCCTGGTCTCGACGCTCTCTATGCCGGCCATATCGAGGAACAGCCTCAGGTCCTTTTCGCTGCCGTCCATCTGGTCGAACATAAACTCGCGTATAGGCTCGAGTCCTCTCTCAAATGCTTCCTCCACTCCGATGTCTCCGTTGGAAAGAGGCTGCACCGCTTCTGTATTGATGCGTCCGAAAACAGGGGCCATGATGAACACGGTAAGGAACAGCGAAAGTCCGACGAGCACCTGGTTGGGCGGCGTCGTCTGCGTACCGAGCGCAGTCCTCAGGAAATGCATCACGATGATGATCCTCGTAAAGGACGTGAGCATGATCAGGATGGACGGTGCCAGCGTGATCACGGTAAGGATCAGCAGTATCTGGAGAGTGGCCGATAAAGAGCCTGTGCCGTCAGAGTCGAACCTGAAGGTCAGACCTCCGAGATCGCCCTCAAGATATCCTGGATCGGAATCGGTGGCGTCGTTCGAAGGAAGGCCCGGAGACGAAGAATCTCCCGTGACGGTATCTGTAGCGTTTACCGAAACGGGAGCATGATGAATAAAGGTTAACACACACATCAGCGAAACAAGAAAACCAAAAACCAGGGTTTTTAAAATTTTCTTTTTCGTGAACAAAGCTTTCATGGTGTATCAGCCTTTTCGGGTTCAGTTATTCGCGGATAACCCCAATATCTCGTTATCCTTTTTGATTATAATACAACTTGTGGGAGCAGGCAAGCCTGTTCCCACAAAATATTGCTAATTTAATTATTTGACGATTCGTTGTCTTCGCGCGCAGTTTCAGCCTCTTCTCCGCGCTCGGGATCCTGCCCGGATCCGTCCTTTCTGCCGGGCACGACTTTGGTCATGATATCCTTAAAACTCATCTTCTTTTCGGAGCGCCAGTAGGTAATATCCTCTTCCTGAAGCTCGGCGATCAGCTGCACGTTGTCCTTTGATACCGCGATCACGAAATAACGCTTTCCGACAGCGATCAGCTGCAGGTACTTGTTCTGGTTGAGTCTGTAGATATCGAGCGGTTTGAAGTTCGAGTCTCCGGTCATGCCGGCCTGCCTCTTGCCCACAAACCTGGTCGTATAATAGCTGGCCGCGATGATTATCACGCAAAGCAGTATCAGCCCGATAAGCTTAAGAACGCTCTCAACTCCGGTAGTGCCAAAAGTACTTAAGAATACCATAAGAAACCCAAACTCCTTACTTAACTACCTCGGTCACGCGGATACCGAAAGCTTCCTCGATAACGACAACCTCGCCCTTTGCGACGAACTTTCCGTTGACCAGAACGTCGATAGGCTCTCCTGCGAGACGGTTAAGCTCTATGATGGTACCGGGCGCGAAATCAAGGATCTCCTTGATCGACTTCGAAGTACGTCCGAGCTCTGCCGTAACCTCAAGCGGAACATCGAGCAGCAGATCGATATTCTCGGTCTGGAGCAGGGGCGAATTGACCTGAGTGAACGGCTGGAACGCAACGGGAGAAATGTTTACGTCCTGTACCGGTGCCATCTGATAAGGCATAGCCTGAGGCTGCATCTGAGGAGCCATCTGGGGTGCCATCTGAGGCATCGGAGCCGCCGCTGCGGGCGCGGGTTCGGGAGCGGGCGCCGGAGCCGGTGCGGGAGCCGGAGCCGGTTCAGACTCTGTAACACCGCTGTTCGCCATGAATTTGCTGTACAGGTCTCTGGCGAAATCAAAGGAATAAAGCTGCATGATCTCGGAGTCGATCAGATCTCCGATCTTCATCCTGAAGCTTACCTTAACGAAATCATGTGTCAGGAACTCGGCTATCTGCCCTGCGTCCATCGATGTGGACAGGTCCACCAGAGAAGCGGTGGGCGGGCTGATATCGATCTTTTTGTCGAGCATCGCCGACATCGAGGTCGATGACGAACCCATCATCTGGTTCATCGCCTCACATATCGCGCTCAGATGGAGCTCGTTTAAGTCGCCCTCCATCTCCACGCCGGAGCCGCCCATCATGAGGTCCGTGATGATCTTAACATCGGACTCCTTCATGATCAGGATGTTGTTGCCGTCAAGACCTGCGGTGTAATAGATCTGAATGAATACGCAGGGTCTCTCGTAAGCGGACAGGAACTCGTCCCAGCGCGCGTATGAAACCTTAGGTGTGGTAATATCTACTTTTTGATTGAGAAGTGTCGAAAGAGTCGTGGCAGCGGTACCCATGCTTATGTTGGAAACCTCACCCACAGCGTCCTTTTCGGCGTCTGTCAGGGAATCGCTGTAACCTCCCGCAGCACCGGCTGAACCGGCGTCACCTGCGGGCGCACCGTCTGCGGCGGAGCTGTCGGATCCCATGCCGCTGAGCAGGGCATTTATCTCTTCCTGTGAAAGCATGCCATCCATGATTTACTCCTCCTCCCTGATAATCTGTGATATCTTAACTGCGTAGGCATCCGATGAGGAACCCGGCAGCGCTTTGAACTTCATGATGTTCCCGACAAAGACGCTCAGCTCGTCGCTGGTCTTTGTGTTGAGCTTTATGATATCGCCGCGCTGGATATTGATGAAATCGTTGAGCGATATCGTGCTCCTGCCGAGCTCTGCCCGGATCGGGATCCTGGCCTTTGCGATCGCGACCTCCAGCTGATCCTTGTAAGCGAAGGAATCGGTGGCTTTGACCGTCGAATACCAGTATTTCGTGTTCAGTTTGTCTATTACGGGTTCGAGAACCTCGTAAGGAAGACAGATATTTATCATGCCCTCGATATTGCCGATCTTCATGTTCATGGTTACGATCGACGCCATCTCACTCGGCGAGATGATCTGCGCGAACTGTGAGTTTGTCTCTATCCGCTGCAGTCGGGGCTCCAGATGCACTACGTTGAACCAGGGCTCAACGAGCAGGTTCGTGACTACGGTAAATATACGCTCGATGATCACCAGCTCGATCTCGGAGAAATCCCTCGATTTCTCGAGCGGATTACCGTTTCCGCCGAGCATCCTGTCGATTATCGCGTAACCGATGTTGTCGGCGATCTCTATGATGATATTGCCCTCGAGCGGGGCAAAATCGACTATACCCAGCAGAACAGGATTCGAGAGCGCGTTAGTAAACTCCGAATATATCTGAGCTTCGGAATTTATTACCTCGACCTGTACGTTCTTTCGCAGATAAACCGGGAGGGAGGTCGATAAAAGACGGCTGTAATGCTCGAAAATGATCTCGAGTGTCCTTAAGTGTTCCTTGGAGAACTTCGAAGGTCTGTTGAAATCATAGTTCTTGACGACCTTGTCGTTCGCCGTTTCTTTCATCTCATCCGCATCCAGCTCACCGCTGCTCAACGCGGCCAGAAGGTTATCTATTTCGCTTTGGGATAAGACATCACCCATCGCTTTACCTCCTCGCAGTTGTTACATTTAATTCTAACTTACTTGAATGGATAGTCAACACAAAATAACGGTCATATTACTGGAATACGTAGCTGAATGTGATATCCACGATCATCTTTGAATTAAACAGCGTCTGAATGTCCGTAAGTATCTTTGACTTAACCTGCTCGTAACACTCTGTCGTCAGCAGCTGTTCCTTTGAATACTTTGAAGTCTCGAGAACAAAGTAAGACTCGATATCGCGCTGCATGTCCGCGACCTTGGGTCCGAGCTCCTTATAATCCGCGTCCTTCGTGTTGATCGTAAGGCTGCCGCCCTTGATCAGTGCGTAATGGGACTGTCCGTCCTCGCCTGCCTGAAGGTTGGTCGTCAGTTCATCGAGCGGGAACTTCTCAACGTCCTTGATGCTGTACTCGACGTTGATATCCACCGGAAGCGGGGACTCCAGCTCCAGATCGATGATCTGCATGATCTTTGTTATCAGCTCATCGGTCCTCTTTGCATTGGGAAGTACCGTAAAGATCATATATGCGGTGAGCGTGAGATTGACCACCAGCACGAGCAGTATCAGTACCGCCAGCATGTTCTTTTTCATTTTGCAAAAGGCTCCTTTCACTTTGTTTCAGGCATACGCAGTTCGCTTTCGCAATTCTGCTTGCCTTTCTCTTCGCTTCAGGCATACGCAAATCCGCTTGCCTTTCAATCGGAATTATATGAATTGTAGATCCTTATCTCTATTCTCCTGTTGCGGGCGCGTCCCTCCGCCGTCGAATTCGACGCGACGGGATCGTTCTCACCGCGTCCGGTCCAGCTCAGGCGCTTAACGTCGATATTCTTTTCCTGCACCAGATAATGTGCCGCGCTGATCGCGCGCGCCGAGGAAAGGATATCGTTGTCAGCGTAAACCGCCGATTTCATCGGAACATTGTCGGTATGGCCGACCACCTCAATGTTATGGTCGGGATATACCCTTAAGATGTCGCCGACCTTTGACAGGAGCGGCAGGCAGGAATCCTGCAGATTCGCGCTTCCGGATTCGAACAGCATCGAACCGGACAATGTGATCTGAACGTACTGTCCGCTGCCGTCCATCGAAACCTCGAGCAGATTGCCTATATTGTAGCGCTCGGTAAGCTCCGAAACGCTGTCGAGTATCTCTTCGGTCTCAGCCTTGCCGAGTGCAGCGAGTTTTTCCTGAAGGGTCTTACCGCCAACCTCCTGATCCTGGGCGGTTCCGCCTTCCTGATTCTCCTGTTGCTTGCCTCCGCTCGCGGGGTCGTCGTTTGCGCCGCCCTGATTATCGCCCTCGTTTCCGGGGTTTGATGTGTCACGCTGGTCATCGCCCTTATCTTCGGCGGTCTGACCCATGGAGGTGTAATATTCGTCAAGATTCGACAGCTGCGAGGTACCGATGCCGACCAGAGTTCCGTGTCCGATCGAGGTACTGCCCGAGTTGAAGATACTGAAGGCGCTGGTCATGGAAGCTACAACCTGCTCCCATTTGTTCGCGTCTACACTCGACATAGCGAATAGAAGAACGAAGAAGCAAAGCAGGAGGTTCATCAGATCGGAGAATGTCGCCATCCACGCGGGTGCGCCGCCGCCGCCGGATTCTTCCTGTTTTTTCTTAGCCATTACTGTTCACCACCTTGACCCTGGGACATAGCGCTCGCCTTCTCGGGCGAGAGGAATGACTTGAGCTTCTCCTCGATAACGCGGGGGTTTTCACCGGCCTGGATTGAGAGAAGTCCTTCAACGATGATCTCCTTGAGCGAGATCTCGGCAGCATCGTTAGCCTTGAGCTTTGATGAAACGGGTGTGCATATCCAGTTCGCAAGAACCGAGCCGTAGAATGTCGTGATCAGGGCTACGGCCATGTTAGGACCTACGGCATTGATATCCGAAAGGTCACGGAGCATGTTTACAAGTCCGATCAGTGTACCGATCATACCCCAGGCAGGGCCGGCCGCGCCGAGCGCCTCCCAGAAACCTATACTGCCCTTATGACGCGAAGATACGCAGGAAAGCTCTGTCTCCATGATAGAGCGTACGAGCTCGGGATCGGTACCGTCGACGATGAGCATGAGTCCCTTTTTGAGGAACGCGTCGTCAATGCCGTTGGCCGCCTCTTCAAGCGCCAGAAGACCTTCCTTACGTGCCACGTTCGAAAGGTTGATGATCGATTTGATGGTCTCCTCTTCATTAACGTCGACCTTGTTGAAGGTCAGCTTAATGGTCTTGAGGTTGCCGATGAACTCGGGGATACTGCCCTGCGTCGCCATGGTCGCCATGAAAGCGCCGCCGAATGTGATAAGAACCGAAGGAAGGTCAACGAATCCGCTCAGCGCGGACACACCGCCCTGCAGGATACCGAAGATCATCAGCGCGAACGCCGCGGCGAGACCTATCAATGTAGCTAAATCCAAAGTAAATGCACCACCTATCCGACAAAAAATGTATCAAATAACAATATGAATATCAAAAGACGAACGTAAAGTACATAATCACGAAAATTTGGGATATTTATTCGTCACAATTTCGGTTCAAAATATCCCTCTTATACGATTTTACTAGACTTTTCACCTTTTGTCTACTTTCTTTGACAATAATTTTTCTGCCCGTAGTAAGCGTTATCACGGTGTCGGGAACCTCGTCCACAACCTCGATGATCTCGGCATTTACGGTGATCTGTTTGCCCGAGAGCAAGGTCACATCGATCATGTAAGATCTCCTTCCGAAATATGCTCCTAAAGCCCTGAAAGCACACTTTTCGTGAATGCTCAGGGCTTCAAAGACTGCGCGCCGGCGGCCCCGGCAAGAGACCGCCTTACGCGTTATATTGATTACCTCTTAAGATTGATCAGTTCCTCAAGCAGTGTATCGGAAACCGTGATGGTTCTGGAGTTTGCCTGGAAACCGCGCTGTGTGGTGATCATCTGTGTGAACTCGGTCGAAAGGTCAACGTTTGACATTTCGAGAACACCGGTGTTCATCTTGCCGCCGTTCGAGGAGATATCCTCGCCCACGCCGTCGAAATCACCCGAGTTCATGGTTGCTGCGAAAAGGTTGTTGCCGACTGCCTCAAGGCCTGCCGCGTTTGCGAAGCTTGCAACCGCGATCTGGCAGAGGAGCTTTGTATCGCCGTTGTCGTAGGTTCCGTAGATACGTCCCGAGGTATCAACGCTGATACCGGACATCTCGCCCTTGGGAGCGCCTGCGCCCTGTCCGTCAAGAGAACCTCTCGAGCAGGAGAAGCTCGAAGAACCGCTGCTCGCGTACATGGTCATCGATGAGAAATCAACGTCGATCATGGTGAAAGGAGAAGGATCAGCATTTACCATAAAGTTGATGCTCTTGCCGCCCTCTTCGCCGCCAACGCTGGAGAACTTACCGGTAGCTGCGTCGAATACGAGGTCAACGCCTTCCATATCGATGTTAACATTACCGTCTTCATCAACTTCCGCCGAGATCTCGTCGCCCTCAGCTCCGAAAATGAAGCTGGTGATCGCGGATGCGGAATAAGTGATGGTTCCGTCTTCCTCTTCGGTCTTGTTTACGAAGATTGACTGGCCCTTCGAATCAAGGATGTTGGTGATGCTTACCTTGTACTGGTTATTGTATTCATCGGACTGCTTAACCTTCATTACAGCCATGTAGCTCTGTCCGAGATTGTCGTAGAAAGCGAGGGTTGTGGTCTTACCGGTATCGGTGGTGAGCTGTGTATCCTTATAGTCGATGTTGCCGCTCACATATACATTGGTCGTTGCTTCGGGCTCAATGTACTGTGTGTCGGGAGACATAACGCGAAGTTCGGAAACGGTATCCTGTACGCACTTTGAAGGATCGTTGGGGTCAACCTGCCAGCCCATTACCTTGCAGCCCGCTGCATTACAGAGAACGCCGTTCGCGTCAACGGTGAAAGCGCCCGCGCGTGTGAAGTAATTCTGCTTGCCGTTGTTAACTACAAAGAACTGGTCGCCCTCGATCATGATATCAAGCGCATTGTCCGTTCTCTGGGATCCGCCCGAAACCGAAACGGTTGAAGAGATCGATGCCACGCTGGAGCCGAGACCTATCTGCTTTGCGTTGATACCTGCGGTACCTGTCGTTGCGTTAGGGCCCGAAGCGCTGCTCGTTGTCTGATAAAGAATATCCGAAAAGTTTACCGCGCTCGACTTGAAGCCTACGGTATTTACGTTAGAAATGTTGTTACCAATTACATCCATCTTAGTCTGGTGTACCTTAAGACCCGATACACCCGAGTATAACGAACGCATCATAATATTTTACCTCCTGGATGGTGAAACCTGACAGCTTCAGGCATTCGGCTGTCTCCGCCTCCATAAGGTCCGGCGGTTTTGGTTTCTGCTATTTAGTTGTTCTGTATTGTCAGGTAATTATCGCTCCGTCGATGTTCGTGAAGATCTTGTCCTCACCTTCGCCGACCGCTGTGATCACCGTGTTGTTGCTGACGTTTACGATGAACGCGAGATTGTCGACCATGACGAGTGATTCCCTGATTCCCTTTTCTCCTGCTTTCTCTACGCCGTCCTCAAGTCTTTCCCACTGGTTGGCTGTGAGGTCGATCTGTCTGGACTGCATTCTCATGCTTGCGTGCTTTGAGAATTTGAGTTCAGAACCGGCGCTTGTCCTCTCGTTGAGTATCTGCTCAAAGGACTTGCCCTGTAATGACGCTGCGCTCGAAGACTTTTCGCTGTTCTTGAGCTGTTCCGTCATCTGCTGGATGGAAGGGAAATTGTTGATTCTGTTAGTAGGCATCCATTCCTCCTGTCCCGGTTTATGCGATCCCGGCCGTTGAGTTGTAAACAGTTATCGTAAGTTTGTCGTTTATTGTTGTGTATACTGAGTTGTTGAATACTATCGAAGCGTTGTATTCGCCGTTTTCAAATCCGGCAAATGCTTCCTTGCCGATAGTCACCGTGTTGTCACGCTGCTTGATGTACGAGGGGTCGATCGGCTGTCCGCCTATGACGATCGCCACGTCCGAAGCCTTGTATTCGTTGCTTCCGTAATCAACCGTTATCGTCAGGTCCTCGGGTGCTTTCGCGTTGTACTTGAAGTTGTACTCCGTATCCACCTTCGGGATGTTCCTTCCGACGTAGTACTGATCGTTTACTACCGTGTAGATGTCCTCGTAATCGTAAACCGTTCCGTTTACCGAGAGCTGGACCTTTCCTCCGGCCATATTGACGAAATCAATAATGCCTTCGGGATAAGTGGTCTTGCCGTTCGAATCCGTGATCTCGAAGATCGCGTATTTTCCGACGAGCGTGAGTGCCTGAGCTTTTTCCGACTCCGACGAGAGATTCTGAAGCTGTTCGAGCTGTGAGAACTGCGCCAGCTGCGAAACATATTCGGTATCGGTGCTGGGCTCTAACGGATCCTGGTTCTGCATCTGGCATACCAGAAGCTGAAGGAATGCGTCCTTACCAAGCTCGTTGCCCTTAGCCTTGTCGGTGCTGGTGTTTTCCGGTGAGACGGCGTAATTTAAAATTCCGTTTGTAACATCGGCCACAAGACCGGTTGGATTAGTGCTCATTTCTTATTCTCCGTTCTGTTTTTTTATGCCACGTATGTTACCGTGCTTCCCGTCTGTTCCATCATTTCCTGTCTGATACGCTCGGCCTCGGCTTCTTCTGCCGAAAGATCGTTTCCGATTCCCGATAATCCCTTTGTGCGACGCTTTCCGTTGCCGTCCGATTCCTGATATCCTTCGGATTCGGCGTTCTTGCTGTCCGCGAATGTGTAGGCAGCAACCGTAACTTCGATCGCTTCAACTCTTACGCCCTGTGCCTCAATGTTTTCCTTGAGGATCTGGAGCTGTGATTCAAGAGCTTCTTTCGAGATTTCGTTCTGTGTGGTGATCTGTGCGGTCATCACTCCGTCTTTTGAGGTGATGTTAAGATTTACCTTACCGAGACTCTCGGGATTGAGGCTCATCTCAAGTCTGGTGTTTTCGGGGCTGATCTCAACCTTTACCGCTTCGGTAAGCTGGTAAACGATGTCTCTTGCCGAAATCCTCCCTTCGAGACCGGTAAGTTCCGTGCCGCTGACCTTCATCGCATCCTCAAGACCCTTTACGAAGCTCTCTGCGGGGCTTACGTTTGTCTGTACGGGCTTTTCGTTCTTTGCCGATGCTCTGGTCTCGCGAACCGTCGCTGTCTTTGAGTCTTCGTTCTGTCCGCTCATCTCATCGCTGTTTTCGGAACCGCTCTTTTCAAAGCCGTGCTTTTCAACCTTGACCGTAAAGCCTTCTTCAATGTCCTCGGGAGCCTCTTCGATCTCTTCCGCAGTCTCCTTTGCGAAACCGGGCTTAATGAAGTGCTTTTCGTCCGTTATGCCCTTGGCATGAAGCATTTCCCTGAACTCCTCGCTGTCGTTCACCTGAGCGAACTCCCCGGCAGTCATCCCTGCGTCCTCAAGTACCTTTCCGATCAGTTCCCTGATCTCCTTGAAGGCATCGAGCATGTCGTTGTCAACGAGCATATCCGAGATATCGCTGCTTCCGTTGAGACTGAGGATCAGCTTTGCGATCGAATCCGTGTCGGTTAGATCCTCGGGAATCATCTGCAGCTCGTTCATCTTCGACTCAAGCTCCTCCATCGAGGTCTCAAGGATGTTCGAGATCTGAACGATCAGAGTGTTGATGATCTCCATGATCCGGTCGAGTGTTTCGGCATCGATCTCTCCGGCAGCCGCTTCTTCGATATCGGCGGTAATTACGGTATCCTTTACCGTAAGCTCTTCCTCCGGGGGAACTGCGGTCTCTTCGGTCCCGCTCATCTGAGCTTTGATGTCCTTTACTTCGTACTCATCATTGTCCGAAGGTGCGGACACGTTCGCTTTCTGCTCTTTCGCCGCATTGGCTTTGACCTGTTCCTTACTGTATTCAGTTTTGTTGGTTCCCGGCTCCGCTATCGCTTCGCTCTTCGCCTGCGATCCGTATCCCGCCGATGCGGAATCAAGTCTGGTCCTGAACGAATCTTTAACGTTCGCTGTGCTTACCTGGGAAACCTGCGTTACCTTGACCGATACAAAGGAACCTGTCGCGCCCTGCAGAGCAGCAACATTAATTCCTGTTGCAGTCATTAATGTCCTCCTTTCACTCCTTTTTTTGTTGGGGCAACTTTTCCGCCCCACTATACTATATATCGGCTTATATGGTGGAAGACATTACAACAAACTGTGTTTTTTTTCAATTTTTTTCAAAAAAGATACCCGCCACGCAGATCATGCCGCGGAGCGGGTAAAAAACCTATTGATTCTGTAAAAGATTTGCCTGGATCTGCTCATACCATGCCTCATCCATATCGTGCATGGTCTGTACGATACGTGCAACAAAGAGCGTATCCATCTTATCCATGATGGCCGCGGCTTCGTCTACCTTCAGGCAGAGAAGTATCTTACATGTGTATTCGACGTCCGCCGTCATTTCCTCGAGAGCCTTGGCCGCGTTGCCGGGCTTCATGGTCTTCAGGATATTGGCTTTTTGTTTAATGGCGTCGTCATAGGCGAGCTGCTCGAGCACCTGTCTGTAGATCTCGGCGGCCGTCTCGGGATTGATCTCCTCGTAGAACTTTTTGTATTCCTCTATCTCGGGCGCGCGGTCATTGTACACGACATTGATATCGAACCTGCGCACTCGCTCCTCGAAAGCCTCGTATTCTTCCTCGAATACCCGGAGCCTGTCCACCTCCGCCTGCAGTTCGAGTATCTTGCGGGCGTAAGTGCCGTTCTCATCCTCGAGGGTATCTATCTTCGCTTCGAGCTCCTTGATGACCTCCACGGCCTCTTTAATGTTCTTGTAGGGGTAATTCTCCTCGTTGATCAGAACATCGTCGGGAACATCCGGCAGGATCAGATTGAGTATCGGAACGTCCTTAATAAGCGGTCTGAGCGCCGTACCCATACCGCCGACATCCATTTTAACAAGGAGCGCGAAAATGGCGAGCCATACGATAATGATCAGAATGATCATCAGGCCCGTTCCTATTTTGCTTATTACGCTCTCTTCATCCGGATTAGCCGGAGCGTCCTTTTTGTCCTTCTTAGCCATAGCCTTCCTGCCTTAAATAATTATTCCGCGGCGGTACCGCTCATCTGTCCCGGCCGGGGTTTTGCTTCTTCATCCTCGGGCTCAGCAGTGCTGTGCCTGTAGCTGACGAGCTCGTCGACCTGTTTGCGCTCTTCGTTGTTGTATTCCTGCAGATATTCCGCAAAGCGCTTTTCCCGGAGTTTTTCGATAGTTTTGCGCTCCATGACGACGGTATTGAGTCGGGTGCGCATCAGCTCGAGCTGCTTTTCCGCGCGCTTTACCATCATCTCCTGGCTGCTCAGCTGCTCATCGATTATGTCGATGGCGTCCGAACAGCGCGCTATCTCGGTCACGTTAAGGTCACCGTTTACGAGCTGCTCCAGCCGTTCACGATATTCGGCCTTGCGCGCGAGTATCTCATCGCGCTTGTTTTCCTCCGCGGTGAGCCTGGCTCTTGCGATACCGAAATTGATCTTGGCCTGTCCTTCGAGCTTTTCCTTGATCTCTAGGACGCCCTGCAGATCAAAACTAAACTTCTTCATTCGATCAGCCCCAATCAGCCTTCTTCATTCTCAAAGATCGCCCGAAGATCCGCGAGCGTTTCCTCAAATGTGAATTTGTCGCTCGTGTCCTGCATCAGGAACGCGTTCACTTCGTCGATCTTGGAGATCGCATAGTCAATGTTCTTGTTGGCACCCGCTTTATATGCGCCTATATTGATAAGGTCCTCCGACTCGTTGTAGGTGGCCATTATCATCTTGAGCTTTGACGCGAGCTTTTTCTGCTCGGGTGTAACGATCGCGCTCATTACACGGGAGATGCTCGACAAAATGTCGATGGCGGGGTAATGTCCCTTTGCGCCCAGGCTTCTCGAAAGGATGATATGTCCGTCGAGTACGCCTCGCGCGGTATCGGTGATAGGCTCGTTGAAATCGTCACCGTCGACCAGGACCGTGTAAAGTCCGGTTATCGAGCCCTTGTCCGATTTGCCGGCGCGCTCGAGGAGCTTGGGCATCTCGGTGTAAACGCTCGGAGGATAACCTCTCGATACGGGAGGCTCGCCCGCGGCGAGTCCTATCTCACGCTGCGCCATCGAAAAACGCGTGAGCGAGTCCATCATGAGCAGCACGTCCTTGCCCGTATCACGGAAATATTCCGCGATCGCAGTGGCGGTTTTTGCCGCTTTTTTACGTGTGAGCGCCGGTTTGTCGGATGTCGCGATGACAACGACCGAACGCGACATACCCTCTTCTCCGAGGTCGCGTTCGATGAATTCCCTTACCTCACGACCGCGCTCTCCGATCAGTGCGATAACATTTATATCGGCTTTTGTGTTGCGGGCGAACATACCCAGCAGCGTCGATTTTCCGACACCGGATCCGGCGAATATCCCGATACGCTGTCCCTTGCCTATCGTGAGCAGTCCGTCGACCGCCTTTACTCCGAGAGTCAGCGGCTCGTTGATCATCTCACGGGTGAGCGGATCGGGCGGATCCGCCTCGGCGGGATATGTGACCGCGGTACGCAGCTCCGAACCGTCCATCGGCTCGCCCAGTCCGTCGAGCTTCATGCCGAGGAGCTTCTGTCCCACCTTAACGCTGAACTTCGCGCCGGTATTCATGACGGTGCTGCCTACGCCTATACCCGAGATATCCTCGTACGGCATCAGGATAACATAATCGTCCTTGAATCCGATGACCTCGCACAGCGCGGTTACGGAATGATCCTTCGACGTGACCACGCACATATCCTCGAGCACGACGTCAGGACCCTGCGATTCGATCGTAAGGCCTACGACCCTGGTCACGCGCCCGAGCTCTTTTACATAGTTTTTCTCAAGCAGAGAATCGTATTTCTGAGTATCGACCATTTTTATTCCTTTTCGGCGAGCAGCCTGATATCCTCGATGAGGCTCATCAGCTGTCCGTCCAGACTGCAGTCATATATCCTCGATTCGGTCTCGATCATGCACTGGTTCCTCTCGAGCAGCTTATCCGCAACGACTTCGAGCTGCGCGCCTTCGGAGAGATATCCGCGGATCGCGTCCTTCGAGTACGAAACGACCGGGAAATCGGCCTCGGATACGCGCACGATGAAGTTTTCGTTGCCGTGCTTGTCCTTTAACGCGTTGTCGATGAGATGGAGGATGATCTCCTTTTTGTCATCGGCATATATCCCCGTCAGTTTTTGGATATACTTGATAACTATTTCGACAAAAGCAGGCTCCAATTCATCCACCTGCTTCTCATATTCTTCTCTATATTGATTTTTGATCTGCTCGAGCTCGGCGCGGGCCTGGGCATTCTCCTCCTCAGCCTGCTGCCTGCCCTGTTCGAGTCCCTCCGCGCGGGCCTGCTCGAGCGCCTCGTTTATGCGCTCCTCAGCCTTCTGCTCGGCGTCCTCGATGATAACGTTTGCCTGGGCGTTGGCGTCATCGAGCATCTGTGATATCTTCTGTTCGGTCTCGGCGATCCGGGCTTCGGTCTCCTCGAGCTCCTTTTTCTTTTCGCGGAGCCTCGACTCAACTTCCATGATGCCGGCCTCTTCGCGCGATGCGGGCACCTCGGTCTGTTCAGGGTCTTCGTTTAAGTACACCTGCTCCGTAGGGATCCCGGGCTCGAACCCGACATCCTCGCTCGTGAGGACATTGCCTTCGCTCAGCTTCTGCGAGAGCTCCTGGAAATCAACCTTTCTGTTAGAATTGATCTCCTCGAGGTACTTGTCCATCATCTTTTCCTGGATCTCTTCCGCCCTCGCGTTCATGTCGATATTGCGGATATCCTCGCTGTAGGCGATCTGACTGGCTTTGATAAGATTAGACAACTATATCGTCACCTCCGCCTCGTGAAATGATGATCTCGCCCGTATCCTCGAGCTTACGTATGATATTAACGATCTTCTGCTGCGACTCTTCAACATCCTTCATACGAACAGGTCCCATGTACTCCATGTCTTCCTTGATCATATCAACAAGACGTGAGGACATATTCCTGAAGATAGCATCCTGAACGTTCTCCACGGAGCCTTTGAGCGCAACGGCGAGGTCGGAATTCTCAACCTCACGCAGCACGCGCTGAATGGACTTGTCGTCGAGGAGCAGGATATCCTCGAATACGAACATCTTCTTTCTGATCTCGTCTGCCAGCTCGGGCTCTTCGATCTCGAGGGTTTCGAGGATGTGTTTCTCGGTCGCGCGATCTACGGTATTGAGGATCTCAACAACAGCATCTACGCCGCCGGCAATGGTGAAGTCCTGATTGGCCAGGCTGGCAAGCTTCTTTTCGAGCACTCTCTCAACCTCCTGTATAACATCGGGTGAGGTTCTGTCCATCATCGCGATACGCTTGGCAACGTCGGCCTGCTTGTCCGGAGGCAGCGCGCCGATGATCTGCGCCGACTGCGATGACGCAAGATACGAAAGGATGAGGGCTATGGTCTGCGGATGCTCATCCTGAATGAAGTTTAACAGCTGGGAAGGATCGACCTTACGCACAAATTCGAAGGGACGAACCTGCAGCGAAGCGGTAAGTCTGCCGATGACATCGACCGCGCGGTCGTTGCCGAGCGCCTTTTCGAGGAGCTCCTTCGCGTATCCGATACCGCCCTCCGCGATATACTGCTGAGCAAGGCAGAGCTGGTAGAACTCATCGATCACTGCGTCCTTTGTCTCCTGATCGACGCTCTTTGTATTCGCAATCTCGAGTGTGAGCGATTCGATCTCCTCTTCCTTAAGATGCTCAAAAAGCTTGGAAGAACGCTCCGGCCCGAGCGCGATCATGAGTATCGCGGATTTCTGCACGCCGTTATATTCATCAAGTGATTTGGTGCCGCCTGTAGTGCTAGCCATTTTAGAGTCCTCCGCCGGTAAATATCATTATTCCCAACCGTCATCCCTCAGCCAGTTGCGCAGCAGCGCGGCGACGGCTTCGGGATTCTCGTCGATATACTTTTCGATGAGCCTGCGCGTCTCGGATTTTTCGCCGAATTCGATGTCTTCAAGGCTCTGATTGTCCTTGGTGGTAGCGAGCAGTCTCTCAACAGAGAGCTCGGGCTCGGTCTCCACAACCTCCTCGGGCTGCATCGCCCTGAATACTACGAACAGGAGCAGACCAATGATCAGCAGCGCGAGCAGGATCTCGAGGTACATCGAAACATTGGTCTCCTTGACCTCGTTCGCGATAAAATTCGGGATCTCGTACGCGGTGATCGAGATGTTGGCAACGGGAATACCCGAAGCGTCTGCGAAAAGCTGACGGAGCACCTCGATCCTCTCTGCTTCTATACCGCTGTCGAGGGCCACGCGTCCGTTATTGTCGTTCATGACTCTCGCTACGTATTCATCAAATGTGGTGCCTTCGAGAAGGCCGAGTACGGTAAGCTCCTCCTCGGTGTGCTCAACTATCCTGGTGAGCGTTATTCCGAGCGAGGACTGCGCGTTATTGATAACGCCCCACTCCTTCTGTGTCTCGGTAACACGCTCACTCGGCATGTACTTGATGTCGAGCTCATCATAGGAGCTGTTTCCCGAGTTCTGGGTGGAGATATAATAGTCGGTCTCATCGTTCGAGTCGGTTCCCGGGATATCTCCCGAAGCTCCGGTGGTCTCTGACGAGATCTTTTTATAGGACGAATAAAGTCCCTGCTCGAGGCCCTCTCCCGCCAGATACTCGGTATAGAGGATCGAGGTCTTGTCACAGTTGACATCGAGCGAGGAAACGATCTCCGCGTCGCTGTAGCCGTTCTTTACCGCCAGCTCGAAGAGCTTGTCGTTGTACCATTTCTCGACAAGTTTCTTATATGCGAGGTTCGCGTTGAGGTCCTGTACATCGGGATCCTCCTCCTCGCCTCCGAAGAGCAGGTTTCCGTGCTGGTCGATGATCTTGATCTTGTCGGTGGTCGAGTTGCCGATCGCGTAAGCAACGGAGGTCGCGATCGATACGGGAGTCTCCTTTGTGTTGAAGCTCTCGTTTATCGTAAGGAACACGCTGCAGCTGATCTCCGATGCCGGAGCCAGTATCCTGTTGGTATTGTCCGCAGGGAAATAAACCACCGAAGCCTTCTCCACGCCGTCGAGCAGCGAAAGCTGCTTGGAAACGTAGGACTGCATATAGAGGTGGTTCTTCAGTATCTTGTCGTTGCTCGTGGTGCTCAGGTCATTCTCAAGAAGTCTCGCGAGCGTCATCTCATCGCCCGCTTCGGTGCCCGCGAGAGCGAGTACTGCGTTCTGTTTCTTCGTGACATCCACGTCGACGGTCAGGTTGTCCGCTTCGAGTTTGTTCGCAATGCCCTCTGCCGAAAGGATCTCCATCGCGGATTTCGCGGTGGCAGTCGATTCGAACGTGTTGAGGGGCTCGTACTGCACACGGCTCAAGAGTATGATCAGAATGACCAGAGTGAGCACAACAGCCGCAAACGAGCTGATCGAGATCACCTTCTGCCGCGTGGTCAGCTTCTTCCAGAATTCCAGAAGCCTGGCAGGTAATTGTCTAAGTCTTTCGAGCATTTCATTCTCCATTCCGTGCCTTGGCACAAATCATGTTACGGTCAAAAGCCGCAGTATCAGAACTGCAGCTGCATGATCTCCTTATACGCTTCGATCACGGCGTTTCTCACCGCAACCGTGTATTGCAGGGATATATTGGCCTTCATCTGGGCCACCTGAAGGTCATGAGTGTTCTCGGTCAGGCCCATCGCATAGGCAAGCTCTGCCTCCGCGGCCTCGTTCGAGTAGTCGTTGGTTTCCTTTATCATGTTCATCGCAGAATGAAGCAGTCCGTCAAAGGTCGAGCCTTTGGTCTCCTCCTCCTGCTTTAAGATCGAATCCTCATAGCCCTCGAGCCGCTTAAACTTGGCGGGGCTTGCAAGACTCGACGCACTGCTGATCCCCGAAAGTCCCTTCAGGCCGGGAACCGCAAGTATATCGGATATATTACTCATAGGTCATCCTCCTGCCGCGGGTCTTACTTACCGAGCTCCAGACCCTTTAAGAGCATGTTCTTTGTAGCGTTGAATGCCGTGACGTTCGCCTCATAGGAACGGGTCGCGTCGATGAGGTTCGTCATCTCGGTGACGGTATTGACATTGGGATAGGTAACATAGCCGTCATCATCCGCATCGGGATGCGCGGGGTCGTAAACCTTGACCAGCGAAGCGACATGGTCCTCAACGATGGCCGTAACCTTTACGCCGTTGCCCGTTGTGGAAACGGCATGATTGCTGCGGGACTGGTCGAGTGCGTACTGAAACGCGTTCTCGGTCTTCTCCGCGAAAACAACGGTCTTGCGTCTGTATGTCTTCCCGTGCTCGTCACGGGTAGTCTGCGCGTTGGCGATATTCTCCGCTATGGTGTCCATACGCATGGACTGTGCGGTCATGCCGCTCGCGCTGATATTCATGCAGCTGAATAATCCGCCCATAGATCCTCCTTAATGATCAGTGATCACGATGAAAGCACTGTCTTGATCCTGCTGAATTCCTGTGACATGGAATCGAGCAGTGTGTAATACATAATGGTGTTCTCCGCGAGATTCGCGTTTTCCGTATTGATATCGACATTATTGCCGTCGAGTCTGTAGCTGAGCTCCTGCTGATCGGTATAAAGCGTCGTCTCGAGCTTCGAAAGGTCGACATTCGCGACACGCTTGTTCAGATCGCCGCCGTCCCAGTAATCCTTCATGAGCTCGCCCTTTAAGTAGTCCTGGAACTTGATGTCCTTGCGCTTGTAATTGGGAGTATCGTTGTTCGCGATATTGTTCGCGATGACCTCATTGCGCTTCCAGCTCGCGTCCGCGGCTTTGTTCAGAACATTTATATAGTTGAAAGCATTCGATCCAATCATTTTCTTTCCTCCGCGTGCCGAATATTCACACAATTCGGCACAGTACATGGTTATACACTATTTATTATATAATACCCACACTAAAACACAAGATATATTTACAAAATTCTTTCAAAATACCATACTTTGTGGATACAATTTCTTTTTCATCATCTCCTTCCCGCTAAAAAAGCACAAAGGGATTTTGTATATACAAAATCCCTTTGAAAAATGCAATCCCTTGATAAGCTTATTTAGTTTCCTTCAGCTCATCGAAGACTACGTCATTAAGAACCTTGATATAGGTTCCCTTCATACCTGAGGACCTGGACTCGATAACGCCGGCGCTTTCGAATTTGCGCAGCGCGTTGACGATGACAGAACGCGTGATGCCCACGCGGTCCGCGATCTTGCTGGCAACGAGTATGCCTTCATTGCCCTCGAGTTCGTCAAATATGTGACGGATGGCCTCAAGCTCCGAAAAGCTGAGTGTGCTGATAGCCGATCTCACGATCTGTACCTTACGGTTCTCTTCGGCGTTCTCTTCATTTACCGAGCGCATCATCTCGAGTCCGACTACGGTGGTTCCGTACTCGCTGAGTATAATGTCGTCGATGTTGAAGCTGCTGCCCGAACGGTAAAGGAACAGCGTGCCGAGTCTCTCACCCGCGATATCGATAGGTGTGATGATAGCCACATAATTACCGATATTGTCGCCCTCGAAGCCCAGTGTCTCGAGGTTGACGTTCTCCTTGGTGGAGAGAATGTTGAGCAGGCGCTCGTTAAGCTCCGGGTCGATATGTCCGCCGACCGAATCCTTAATAAGCTCCTGTATCGGAGTGATGTCGTTCCTGTTCTTGATGCCGAGTATCTTGCCCTTTCTGCTGATGACAAGGATATTCGATTCAAGTATGTCGCCGAGAACAAGACAAATATCGTTAAACACAACCTTATGAGAACTGTTATTGTGTAAAAGCTTGTTTATCTTTCTGGTTCTGTCAAGCAATTGTACGCTCATTTAAATAATCCCCCATGCAAAACAATCATTTGGATACAATTTACATATTAGCACAGATTGTTTTGAAAATGCAATAGAAACTATTCAAATTTGCGCAATTATTTATAAATTGCAGATACAATTTATGACTGTTCTTCGACAACAGGCACATCAGGCTTCTGCCATGAGACAAAATCGCAGTCCGGATGGTTCGAGCATCCGTAGAATCTCCTGCCTTTTTTCGTCTTCATGATCAGCACGTCGCCGGTGCCGCACTTGGGGCACTTCTGTCCGGTCTTCTCGATCAGAGGCTTTGTATTCCTGCAGTCCGGGAAGTTCGGGCAGGCAAGGAACTTGCCGTGCGGTCCGTACTTGATGACCATGCGGCTGCCGCACTGGTCACATATTATATCGGATTCTTCGTACTTAATGTTAACCTTTTCGAGTTCTTTGTTCGCTGCCTCGACCGCCGTCTCGAGATCGGGGAAGAAATTCTCGATGACCGTCTTCCACTTTACCTCGCCGTTTCCGACCGCGTCGAGCAGGCCTTCCATCGTGGCCGTGAAGTTAACGTCCACTATACCCGGGAAGGATTTGGTCATGATGTTGTTGACCGCCTCACCGAGCTCGGTTATGTACAGATTCTTATTTTCCTTCGCGACATAATGGCGCGCGATTATCGTAGTTATGGTGGGAGCATAGGTACTCGGGCGTCCGATGCCGAGCTCCTCGAGTGTCTTTACCAGAGAGCCCTCGTTGAAATGAGCGGGCGGCTGCGTAAAATGCTGCTCTGCTTCGATGCCTGCGCATACGGGTCTGGTATCCTTTGTGATCCAGGAAAGGTCCTTATTGTCCTCATCCCTGTTCTGCTCATCATCAAGCTTGTATACCGACATGAAACCGTCAAAGGAAAGCGTTGCCGCTCCTGCCGTAAATGTATATCCGGCCGCGTCAAGCTTGATATTGATCGTATCGTAAACCGCCTGCTCCATGCGGCTCGCGACAAAGCGCTTCCATATCAGCTTATAGAGCCTTAACTGATCGCGCTGCAGCGAATCCTTGACTTCATCGGGAGTAAGATCGATATACGAGGGTCTGATCGCTTCGTGAGCGTCCTGTATCTTCTTCTCTGATTTTGCCTCCGCAGGCTTTTCCGAGAGATATTTCTTTCCGAAGGCGCCTTCGATATACTCTCTGGCCGCCTTGTCCGCCTCTTCCGAGATACGGGTCGAATCGGTACGCAGGTATGTGATAAGTCCGATCGTGCCGTGTCCCTTTACATCCACGCCTTCATAGAGCTGCTGCGCGAGCTGCATGGTCTTCTGCGTGGAGAAGTTTAAGAGCTTTGACGCCTCCTGCTGCAGCGTACTCGTGGTAAACGGCAGGGGTGCCTTGCGTCTGCGCTCACCGTGCTTGATATCGGTTATGGTAAACGCTGCTCCCTCGAGCGCTTTCCGGACAGCGTTCGCCTGCTTTTCGGATGTGATGTCTATCTTCTTGCCGTCTTTGCCGGTCAGATGCGCCTTGAAATGCTTGCCCGAAGGTCCGTCCAACATAGCGTCGATGTACCAGTACTCCTCGGGTACAAAAGCCGCGATCTCCGCCTCTCTGTCCGCAATGATGCGGAGCGCCACGGACTGCACGCGTCCCGCCGAAAGACCGGACTTAACCTTCGCCCAGAGCAGCGGGCTGATCTTGTAGCCCACGAGTCTGTCCAGCACACGTCTGGCCTGCTGCGCGTCGACCAGATCCATATCGATGTCCCTGGCCTGCTTGATCGAATTCTTTATCGCGTTTTTGGTGATCTCGTTGAAGGTGATCCTGCTGCAGTTTTTCTCGTTAAGCTTGAAAAACTCATACAGATGCCAGGAGATCGCCTCTCCCTCACGGTCAGGGTCCGTTGCGAGATATATCTTATCGGCCTTTTTGACCTCTTTGCGGATATCGGCGAGCAGTGTGCCCTTTCCGCGTATAGTTATATATTTAGGTTCAAAATCGTGTTCCACATCGATGCCCATACTGCTCTTGGGCAGATCTCTCACATGTCCGTTCGATGCGATAACCTCATAACCGGCGCCAAGGAACTTCTTGATAGTCTTGGCCTTTGCCGGCGACTCCACGATTACCAGATTCTTTGCCATCCCTATATACCTCCACTGCGTTTCGGTCATTCGCAGTCTGTGCTTCGCGCAGATCTGCCTGCCTCCACTTAACTTAAGCGTTCATTAGCATACACTTTTTTCTTTAGGGATGCAAGGAAAAAATTATAATTGCCTCACAGCGACAAAACTTCCGTCCCCCGTACTTCTTGCCAGACCGCGCAGTTCGAGGAACGTCAGAGTCGCCATCAGCTGAGAAAAATCAAGCCCCGTGCGGAACGATAGCTCGGTGGTGCTCTTTGGTCTCAGGTCAAGTAATTTCAGCACCGCAGTCTGATCCGAAGTGAGGCCCTTTACCTTTAATCTGCGGTTAGCCCGTGTCCGCGCGCCCTCCCGATCAACCAGATAACCGTATGAATGCGCCATCTCGGCCACTATGTCTTCGGGTGAAGTCACCAGCCGCGCTCCCTGACGTATAAGCTTGTTGCAGCCGTCGCTGAGTTTGTCACCGATGCGCCCCGGGATCGCATATATATCCTTCCCCTGTTCTAGCCCCAGCTCCACCGTGATCCCGGTCCCGCTGCGCTGCCTGGCTTCCACCACCAGAATGCCGTCGGACAGACCCGATATGATCCTGTTGCGCATCGGAAAATTTGCGGGGAGCGGGTCTCTTCCGGGCGCGAACTCCGATATCAGCCCGCCGTTTAAAGGGATCCTTTCGTAAATATCCTTATTTGCCGGAGGATAGCAGATATCCACTCCGCAGCCGAGTATCCCGTATGTCCTCCCGCCGCCCTGCAGCGCTCCTCTGTGCGCGTAGCCGTCTATCCCCGCCGCCATGCCGCTGATTATATCTATCCCAAGCCTCGCCAGTTCTTCGGAAAAACTCACTCCGAGCTCGCGCCCGTACGGAGTGCAGCCTCTGCTGCCAATGACCGCTATCGCCGGCCTGCCGTTTTCGGGAAGTCTTCCTTTATAAAACAGACCCGGCGGCGGATCGGCGATCTGTCTCAGCCGTTCCGGGTACTGCGGATGCTCACGGCTCACAAAGCCGATCCCGCACGCCCTGAGTTTCTCATACTCCTCATGCGGGTCATACCCTCTCCTGCGTTCGATCATTTTCTCAAAGGAATGCGGACTCAGTATCCCCGATGAAAACAGTTCGCCTTCACCTGCTCCGAACACCTCTTTCGCCCCTCCGAAGCATTCGATCAGTCGGTCGGTCTCAAAAGCGGTCAGGTAATCCACTCCCGCGAGAAACAACATGTATTCTTCGTTTTCGGTATCTACTCCGTCCGGTCTTTCATCCACGGCTCTTATGCTCCTTTCGCAGTTCTGCCTGCTTTTTATTTCAATATCTCGTCCATCCCCGCGATGCCCATCCTGTAGCCGAGTGCCTCCGCCAGATGCACGCTCCTTATCCGCTCCGCCCCGTCCATGTCCGCGATCGTCCTCGCCACCCTCAGGATCCTGTGATACCCGCGCGCGCTCAGGTTCATCGCCTCGAACGCGTTCTCCATCATTTTCCGCTCTTCTTTGCCGAGCTCGCAGAAGCGCATGATCTCCGATCCCGTCAGCTGGGAGTTGAAATTGATATCGAGCCCGCGGTAACGCTCCTCCTGCACGCTGCGCGCGCTCTCCACGCGCTGTCTTATCACTTCGCTCGATTCGTTCCTGCCGATCGAGCTGAGTGCCTTGTACTCGATCTCCTCGACGTTGACGCACAGATCGATCCTGTCGAGTATCGGCCTGCTGATCTTTCTCCTGTAGCGGTTTATCATGCTGGGCGAGCAGGTACAGCGGTTGCGGTCGGGGTAGTAGCCGCAGGGACAGGGATTCATCGACGCTACCAGCATGAACCCCGCCGGATATGTATACGACGCCGAAAGCCTCGAAATATGCACCTCTTTGTCCTCGAGCGGCTGTCTGAGCGCTTCGATCACTTCGCGCGAGAATTCCGGCAGCTCATCAAGGTACAGTATCCCATTGACCGCGAGGCTTACCTCTCCCGGGCGCGGATACTGTCCCCCGCCGATCACCGAATTGACCGTGGCTGTATGGTGCGGGCTGCGAAACGGCCTGTGGGTGACCATGCTCATGCCGCTGCCGAGCTTCCCCGCTACGCTGTATATCCTGGTCAGCTCCATGCTCTCGTCGAAGTTCAGCTTCGGCATGATGCCCGGCATGCGTCTCGCGATCATCGTTTTTCCGGCGCCCGGCGGACCGGACATCAGAAGATTATGCTGCCCGGCTGCCGCTATCTCCGCGGCGCGCCTCGCGGCCGCCTGCCCAGCTACCTCGGAAAAATCAGGAATCGCCTCACTCTCCTGCTGCGCGAATATCCTGTCCGTATCCACATGCACCGGTCCCAGACCGTCTTCGGCACCGTACAGGAACTCAACCAGCTGCGCGAGGCTTTCGCTGCCGTAGCAGTCAACACCCTGTACCACGCCGGCTTCGAGCACGTTTTCTTTGGGGACTATCACCTTTTTGATCCCGTTTTCGCGAGCGGCGAGCACTATCGGAAGTATGCCCGGGATACCCTTTATCTCACCGTCGAGACCCAGTTCGCCCACCACCAGCGCGTCTTCGAGCTGTTCTGCGGGTATCATCCCGGATGCAGCCATGACCGCGAGGGTTATCGGCAGGTCAAAGCCCGTTCCGCTCTTTCGCATATCGGCCGGCGACAGGTTTATCGTGATGTGTTTCGGTCTCATCCCGAAGCCCGAATTCTTAAGGGCCGTGCGGACTCTGTCGCGCGCCTCCTTTACTTCGCTCGCGAGAAATCCGACCATGTTGAACAGAGGCAGACCGTCACTCACATCCGCCTCACAATTAATGATCTGCGCCTCGATGCCGTACACCGCCGCGCTCATTACACTGCTGTACATTTTGCCTCCGTTTAAAACAAATGTGGAAAGTATCGAACAGAAAAATAAGATGTTTTCAGAATTTAAGAAAAATAGACTTCTGTTTTATCTGTATGCGAACAGATTAGCACAAAAGTCTAATTAAGTCAATGATTATTTTGAATTTTCAGATAATTACTTCTCATTCCTGGTGAGGATCTTCTGGAGCTCGGCCATGAACGTATCCACATCCTGGAACTCACGGTAAACCGACGCGAATCTTACGTAAGCTACCTGATCGAGCTTCTGGAGTCTGTCCATGATCAACTCTCCGATCACGGACGAAGGGATCTCCTTTGTGTCCATGTTGAATATCGTGTTCTCGATATCGTCGATCATATCGGTGATCTTATCGAGCGGCACGCTGCGCTTTCTGACCGAGAGCATGATGCCCTTTTCGATCTTGGCCCTGTCGTAGGCCTCACGCGTATTGTCCTTTTTGATAACGAATACAGGGATAGTCTCAACCTTTTCATAGGTGGTGAAACGCTTGTTGCAGGCATCGCACTGGCGGCGGCGTCTGATGGAATCGCCGTCTTCCGCAGGTCTCGAATCGATAACTCTGGTATTTTCATCTCCGCAGTAAGGACACTTCATCTTAAGAAAACCCCTATATATAGTTATTTGAGCTATACCTCAGCCCCTATATATAAGTTTAAGTAAAAGAAATGCTTTGTCAAGGAAAAATCACTTTTCGCGGGCAAACACATACATTCCTATCCCGGCTGCGATCGTCAGGTTGAGTGAGTCGACGAATTCTGTCTGCTCGATACGTACCGGCTGACCGTATCCGGAAAACTCCGAAGGCAGTCCCGTGGCCTCGTTGCCGAATATCAGGCTGAACCGGTCGTTTCCCGGCATATCGGCATCACGAAGGGAGCAGCTGCCGTCGAGCATGAACGGATAGAGACGCCTTTTCAGCTCATCGTTCCCCGCCTTGACCGTATCGGCGGAAAAACCGCAGTAACGCGCGGCATACTCATTAAAACCGGCAAATTTCTCATGCCTGATCCTGAACAGCGAGCCCATGCTGGCCCTGACGGTCTTCGGGTTAAATACGTCCGCCGCGGGCTCGATCACCGCCAGATCGTAATAGCCGAAGCCGCACGCGGTCCTGATTATCGTACCGAGATTGCCCATGTTCCCGGGATTGACGAGCACTATATGGCGCCTGTCGGGATCGAGCGCACACGAAAACTTCTTAAACACGCCGATCACATAGACGTTTTCCTTGTCGGAAAGCTTAGAAATGAGCTTGTTGTTCTCGGTTACAGGTATCCGGCCGGCCTTCTCCTCAAGCCGGTCCCTGTCGGTAAACGAGCTGTGGACTATGATCTCCTCCACGCACCCTGGCATCGCGTCGATCAGTTCGAATGTCGGGAACGCGCCGAGCGTGTACGAATAGTCCGCCTCTTTTTTGTATGTTTTGATATCCATGTCTGTGTCTCCCGCGCGTATCGGCCGCAGCCGCCGCGCCCCGTCATTACTTTCCGCACATAACGGTGACCGCGCCCGGCATGACCTCTATCTCGCTCTTTAAAAAGCTGCCGCCGTACTCGCCGTCAATGCTCCATGCCAGCTCCTCATCCGCGGTCAGGCTGACCTTTGTCACCTGATGGAATGAGATATGCGGATCGTTTACGTCACCGCGCATCAGCGCTGAAATGATATTCCCTATCTCCACCGCTTTTTCCGGAGAACGGATGAGCAGCAGCTCCATTTTGCCGTCATCGAGCTTAACGTCAAAGCTCTTTAAGAAATCGAGTCCGCCGATCGAAACCGAATTGCTGACCGTTCCGAACAGATAATCGCCCTCTTCCGTAAAGCCGTCCGCCTCGATCTTTATATGTCTCTTGAATCCGAGGTTTTCAGGCAGTGCCGATGCCGCGGTCAGGATATACGCCGCATATCCGAGCACGTTCTTGAGCTTCTGGTCGGTGCCGTAGCTTATCTCCGAAAAAGCCCCGAACGCCGCGGTATAGTTAAAGAAACTCCCGCTGCCCATTTTCCCGACATCGTACGAAAAAGGCCGGCCCGTAAAAACGGTCTCGAGCGCCTTGCCAAAGCCTGCGGGGATCCCGAGGCTCTTTGAAAAATCATTGGTGCTGCCCGCCGGGATATACCCGATGCGGGGCTTATCCTTCATAGCCATCGTTCCCGAGATCACATGATTGAGGGTACCGTCCCCGCCCACGCAGAGCACCATGTCCGCCCTGCCGTCAAAGCTCTTTAAGATATCCTCCGAATTGATCTCTCCCGGGATTATCGGAAAGACGGTCGGTTCGTAGCCTTCCTTTGCCGCCCTTCTCACAATGTTCATGATGCTCTGGGGGCCTTTTTTCTTGCCGGCCGCCTCATTGATCAGAACAACCATTTTCTTTCTGTCCATTTATTCTCCCTGCCCTAAAACTCGTTATCCGGTCCGCATTCCGTTACCTTATCCTGCGTCCCGCCGATCTGACATTCAGGATATACCCGAAGAAACCGCCTATCACACCCCCGATGATATGAGAAGTGTTCGAGATATTGTCGCTGACCGTCAGACCCTCAAAGATCTGCTGTCCGATATAGAATGCCGCCACCAGTATAAAGGTCAGCGGGATCTCGCCTTCCTTAAAGCCTGTGAACGATGACAGCAGTATAAACGCAAACACCACGCCGCTCGCCCCGCAGAGCGCTATATTGGGAAACACGATATAGTTGAAGATGCTGGTAGCTAACGCGGTAACGGCCGCGACGGTTATCAGCGTTCTGGAACCGTATTTCTCCTCGAGCATCGGCCCGAGCAGCAGGATATAACTCATATTTCCGATCAGATGCGCCCAACCGGAATGCCCGAGAACATGCGTGAATGCCCTCAGCCACGTAAGCGGCGAAAGCAGCGACGAATGATAAGTCATGAACAGCAGTGCCGTGGACTTTCCGTTCGTAAGCGTGCCCAGCACGGTCACCGCAAAGCATAACCCTACGAATGCCAGCACAAACGGCGCGTTAAATGTGATCCTGAGTCTCTTTTTCATAGTTATCTCTTTTCTTTACCCGACCTGTACCACACCGTCGGACTTGACCGTGATCGTCATGCCCGTTTTTACGTAGTTAAGAAATTCGTCGCCCAGACTGTCGATAGTAGGCATCTTCGCGTCGGTCCAGATGTCCGAGAGCAGCACTCCCGCTGCGCCGATCGAGTCTATCGGCTTTGAAAAGAGCATGCAGGCCGGCTGACGGCCGTAATCGGATGCCGTATAGAGGATCATGCCGCCTGTCGTTGAACCGATGGTCTGGGGCAGACAGAGCGCAACGCCTGCCATCGGCTTTTTGTAAAGGTCGGGATTGTTCTGGTCGGAACAGGTGGCCTTCTTGTCTCCGGTCAGGAAACTCGTCTGATAGCTGGCCAGTGTATTAAAGCCCTCGTGTGAAACGAGCGCGGTCGCGGTGCAGGTTCCCGGCACCACTATTCTGCCTTGGAACTCTTTCATTATACCTTCCCTCCCGTGATCATCGATAATATCCTGTCGTCCTCATAGAAACGGCACGAAGTGTAGGTTCTGAGCTTATTGGAATTGGTGATGATCGGCACGCTGTGCACGAGCGGGTTGTCGCAGTACATCAGCGGGCAGATATAGCTGATAGTAAGGCCTGCCCCGGCTGCCATCCTCTCCTCTTCGGTCCCGCGTATCGCTTTGATAACGCCGGGCGCGGAGGTGAGCACCGTCGGGATGACGGGCTTTTTCCTGCCGTTTTTCTTAAGTGCCGCACAGATCTTATTGATCCAGTCGAGCAGCTCATCCTTCGACAGATGAGGACATCCGATAAAGCACATCTTCGGCTTTGCGTCGGGATTCTTCCAGATGACCGGATAGTTGTTCCTGACTCTTGCCAGCTCCGCGTCATCGATAACATAGGTTTTCGCGTCGGGCTCGATGATGCTCTCGCCGAGCTCAACGGCCTCGGGAGTCAATCCGTCGATATGGTATAATCCGACGGCGCCGTTCGATGCGGTGGCCGCGCCGAAATTCTTAAGATACGCGCATACTTTCGGAGTGAGCTCATGTCCGAGATATTCCGAAAGTCCGTAAACGTACGGAACATCCTCCATGACCTTCATTCCGATGGCCGAGCCGAGCAGCTGCGCGGAAGGCAGCGTCGAGGTCTTGAGCATGATCTTCCATTTTGCGCGCCTGCCCTCGTCGGTGAGCAGTCCGAATTTCGGAACGCATCCGAGTATCGAGCCGAACAGTTCGATGATGCCGGAATTGCGGTTGCATCTCGCGCCCAATACGGAGTTTGCGTAAACTACCGCGGATGACTCCGCCCAGCTCAAAACATCGCCCTTTTTCGGCTTATTTCCCTGCTCGTCGAAATAGCACGCGCATGAAAAACCGTCGGTGCTGAGCAATCCAAGCTTCTCGAGCTGTTCCTCGTATCTGTCCTGCATCGAATACATGAACTGCTTGAATACCAGGTCCCTTATCGGTCCCGAAGGCACATTCTTATCGAGGGGTCTCGGGTCCATCGTAAATTTCTGTTTTGAAGCAACGCCTGCCTCGATAAGCTGATCCATCAGCTTATATACGGGATGGATGACCTTGAGTCCGAAGCTGGTCACGAGATGTCCGTACTCTCCGGTAACGGGCGTCATCTCTTCCGCTCCGAACAGCTCGCCGTAACGAACGAGCGTCTGCATAACCTTGGCATAGGTCTCACCCTGCTTGCCGTCATATATATCCTGCTGTTCCTGTGTCAGTCTCATTTTATGCCCTCCGTCAGATCTTCATCGCCGTTTCATAGGCATTCCAGATAACACTGCGCAGATTGCCTATCTGTCTGCAGTCGCCGACGAGATGTACGCCTCCCTTTTCGGGCGCAATGGGATTGGGGATATAGCCTACCGAGCTGATGACCGAATCGCATTCGATCGTAATGTCACCGTTCTTTGTCTTGCATACCACAGAGCCGTCGCGGACTTCCTTGACCGCGGTCTCGAGGTAGACCGGCGTCTTATGCAGCGCGAACCACTCGCGCAGATAAGAACTGTTGGCCAGACAGACGCCTGTCTGCGATACCAGATCGTCCTTCATCTCGATGATGACCGGATGCTTGCCCTGAAGAGCCAGCTCGTACGCGATCTCACAGCCCGTAAGGCCTCCGCCGATCACAGCTACCCTGTCTCCGACGGGCTTGCCGTTTAAGAACTCGCAGGCTTCGACCGTCTTGTCGAAGCCGGGCACATTGCGGAAGAATCTGGGCTTTGAGCCTGTAGCCACGATAACCTCATCCGCGCCGGTCTCTTCGACGGAGGTGATCTCGGTATTGTATCTGATCTCAATGCCAAGCTTGTTCATCTCCCTGCGGTACCAGTCGAGCAGATCTCTTAACTTCCCCTTATAGCTCTCGGCGCTGGCAGCGATGAATGTACCGCCGAGCTTATCCGACTTCTCATAGATTACGGGGTTATGGCCGCGCAGCTTCAACACTCTGGCCGCCTCCATGCCGCCTATGCCGCCGCCGATGATCGCAACCGTTTTGGGCGCCGCGGTCTTTTTGATGTAATGCTTGTTCCACTGCATCGTCTCCGCATTGACCGCGCATCTGGCGAGCGCGAGGCTGTCGGAGAGTGCCTGATCGTTGGGAACTCCCTTGTAATGGCACATATTGAAGCATCCGTTATGACAAAGTATGCAGGGCCTGATATCCTCTTCCCTGTCGTTGATGAGCTTGGTGATCCACTCCTGATCCGCGAGGAAATTGCGCGCGAATCCGGCACCGTCGAGGCGTCCGGCTTTGATCGATTCGGCCGCCGCCGCGGGATCGAGTCGTCCGGCGCATACCACGGGGATATCGACGAACTGCCTGATATGCTCCACATCGGCCAGGTTGCAGTTCTCGGGCATGTAGATCGGAGGATGCGCCCAGTACCATGCGTCGTAGGTACCGTTGTCGCAGTTTAGCATGTCGTAGCCGGCATCCTGCAGGAATCTCGCGGCCTTCTCGGACTCTGCCATGTCACGGCCTACTTCGGTGTATTCCTCACCGGGCAGCGCGCCTTCCCTGAAGCCCTTTGTTTTTGAAACAACACTGTATCGTAAGGATACGGGGAAATCCTTTCCGCATTCCTTTTTAATGGCTTTTACTATATCCGCAGCGAAACGGTAACGGTTCTCGAGCGATCCGCCGTATTCGTCGGTTCTCTTATTCACATAGGGGAGCGTGAACTGGTCGAGCAGATATCCCTCATGCACCGCATGGACCTCCACTCCGTCTACGCCCGCGTCCTTGCAGAGCTTCGCCGACTTAGCAAATGCGTCGACAAACTCCTGTATCTCCTCCTTTGTCATCTCCCTCGAAGGAACCTTGTCCGACCAGCGGTTCGGCGAAGCGCTCGCCGAAGCAGTGATCTTGTCCAGATTCATAAAAGGCTTTGAAACCGCGCGCAGCACCGGATTGGTGTACAGGGTCTCCATCATCGATGAGATCGTAAATGAACGACCGAAGCCCGCAGTCAGCTGAATGAACAGTTTCGCGCCGGTCTTATGAAACTCGGGCATCCACTTTGCCAGATCACGATACATCTTTTTATTCTTATAGAGCCACTGCCCGAACATGGGATTGTACACGGGCTGACAGCCGGGCAGCACCAGTCCGCAGTTATTCTTTGCGACCTCCATGATAAACTTCGCGCCGACCTTGTCGAAATGATTCTTCTCCATCCATCCGAACAGATCGGTCCCGCCCATCGAGGTCAGGACAAAACGGTTTTTGATCTCACAATTGCCGATCTTCCACGGCGTCATCAAAGGTTCCAGTTCTTTTCGCATACCCTGTGATCCTCCGTTTTTTTTTGCAGGCATATTACACCTTCTCTACAGATAATCGTACCTTTATCGGAGGTTTCCGTCAAGGGATTATCGAAAAGAGAAAAAGACAAAAGGTGCCTGTCACCATTAATGGTGACAGGCACCTATCATAACCATTCGGCCGTCAATTAAACGGGATAAGCCTTATTCTCTTTGTCGGCAGCGTTTACGTCAACGCCCTTCTGCTGAGCCTGACGATACTTGAAGAAATCGGTAGCTACCTGAGGGAACAGAGCGTAGGAAAGAACATCCTCGTCCTGCTGGATCCACTCCTTGCACTCCTCACGGAACTTATCGAGCTGAGGCGGGATAAGGTCTGCGGGACGGCAGGTGATGGGCTTGGTATCGCCGATGCACTTCTTCTGTACTTCGGGATTGAAAGGCTTGATGGTCTGTCCGAACTCACCGGAAAGGATCTTCTTGGACTCCTTGGTAACCATCTTGTATCTCTCGCCCTGGAGCACGTTAAGTACGGCCTGGGTACCAACGATCTGCGACGAAGGGGTAACCAGCGGGGGCTCACCGAAGTCCTTACGAACTCTCGGGATCTCCTCGAGCACTGCCTGGAACTTATCCTCGGCATGAGCTTCCTTCAGCTGTGATACGAGGTTCGAAAGCATACCGCCGGGAACCTGGTACATAAGGGTCTTGATATTAACGCCCATAACCTTGGGATTAAGAAGACCGTTCTTTAAGCACTCCTCACGATAAGGAGCAAAATACTCTGCGATCTCGGAAAGCTTGCTCTGATCAAGACCGGTATCATATTCGGTACCCTTGAAGGTCTCAACCATAACTTCCGTAGCGGGCTGTGAAGTACCCATTGCCAGAGGCGACATTGCGGTATCGATGATATCGCAGCCTGCTTCAACTGCCTTCATATAGGTCATCGAAGCAACACCTGAGGTGTAATGTGTATGAAGCTGGATAGGAAGCTTGGAACCTGCCTTAAGAGCGGTAACAAGCCTTGTTGCCTCGTAGGGAACAAGCAGACCGGCCATATCCTTGATACAGATCGAATCTGCGCCGAGCTCTTCGATCTGCTTGGCGGTCTTCTCCCAGTACTCAAGAGTATAAGCATCACCCAATGTGTAGGAAAGAGCGATCTGAGCATGTCCGCCTTCTTTCTTGGTAGCCTTTACGGCTGTCTCAAGGTTGCGAAGATCATTCAGACAGTCAAAGATACGAA
>JAEEGJ010005477.1_pt1 | contig 39854 bp, 31 predicted proteins | sample 8958761 | NCBI WGS metagenome assembly JAEEGJ01 (sample SAMN16246546, study PRJNA631951) | gut metagenome | biome: gut microbiome; feature: rumen; material: RS-attached | host: Bos | place: Iran: Karaj | collected 2018-10 | reverse complement strand
AACTCGCCGCCACCTGCGTGATGAGCCAGTTGCGCCTCCGCGACGCCACCAAGGCACCCGAACTGTTCGAAAAGAGCATGAAGGTGTACCTGAACCTCGCCGAAGCCGAAGTCGCCAAGCACTACAACCTGGTCAAGAGCCTGGATGTGGCCGCGATGGAAAGCTACAAGCAGGCGTAAGCTGCTTCTTCGTCATTGCACTTCGTGCATGACAGCGTCGGTTATCCAATGCGAGTGCAAGCACTCGCGCTGTATAACCTAGCACGTCATTGCGAGGGGCGAGAAGCCCCGAAGCAATCCATAAAAACTTAAAGACCCCGGCAGCTCGATGCCGGGGTCTTCGTTTTGTTTATGAGTTATCGAAATATGAATTACTGGGCTATGGAATCTGCGGTGCAGCGTGCGCTGCCTTCGGCAGAAGAATATCCCACAGGGCATTCCGTGCATTTTGCCCTGCCGATGGAGGAGTAGGTTCCTGCGGGGCACTTTATCGCGCTATCAGTCCCGCCTGGGCAGTAGGAGCCGGCGGGGCAGAATTCGTAGCAAGCACTACCCGAATGGCACAAATACCCCGCGGGGCAAGCCACGCAAACGGATGAGGATGTCGCACCAGTTATCGAAGAATATGTTCCACCGGGGCAAGGCGTGCAAGTAGATGATGATGTCGCGCCTGTTGCACTGGAATACGTTCCGGCAGGGCAAACCCTACATACAGACGACGTAGTTGCGCTAGTTACCGCAGAATATGTTCCACCGGGGCAAGGCGTGCAAGTAGATGATGATGTCGCGCCCGTTGTGCTCGAATAAGTTCCGGCAGGGCAGCTTGTACAACTACCTGCTTTTACAGCGGAATACGTTCCGGCGGGACAACTCGTGCAACTACTTGCCTTTACACCAGAATACGTCCCCGCAGGGCAATTTGTGCAACTACTTGCCTTTACACCAGAATACATCCCCGCAGGGCAATTTGTGCAACTACTTGCCTTTGCTCCAGAATATGTTCCAGCAGGACAATTTGTGCAACTACTTGCCTTTGCTCCAGAATACGTTCCAGCAGGGCAATTTGTGCAACTACTCGCCTTTGCTCCCGAATACGTTCCAGCAGGGCAACTCGTACAACTGGATGAGCCTGAAGTTGAATATGTCCCCGCAGGACAAGTCGTGCAAGTAGATGAACCTGATGTTGAATATGTTCCCGCAGGACAACTCGTACAACTGCTTGAGCCCGAAGATGAATACGTCCCCGCAGGGCACGTCGTGCAACTGCCTGAGCCCGAAGTTGAATACGTTCCCGCAGGGCATATAGCGTACCCAGATGCTCCTGAAGTTGAATAATATCCTGCCGGAGTTGTTTTGCATGAACTTTTCCCCTCCTCATTCTGATACTTTCCGGCAGGGCACTTCGCACAAGAAGACTGCCCTGTCGAACTCTGATAGTTCCCTTTAGGGCAACTCGCGCAACTGGATGCTCCAGCAACCGAATACGTTCCTGCAGGGCATATAGCGAACCCGGATGCTCCTGAAACTGAATAATATCCTGCCGGAGTTATTTTGCAAACACGCTGACCAGTCATATCCTGATACGTACCCGCAGGGCAAGTCGTACAGCTAGATGCTCCTGCACCCGAATACGTCCCCGCAGAACATGGAATGCAGGCAGAAGCAGTTCCACTGAAATATGTTCCCGCAGAGCACTCATTGGCAGACGATGCTGCCACGAGCATAGGCGCCATATAGCGTGGAGTCATCTCGACAACCAGTTCCAGTTCCGGTGCATAATCAGGAGCAGGTTCTTCAGGCGGAACCGAATCTATCGGCGTTATGGAATCCACTGGCGCTACGGTATCCACCGGTACTATAGTATCCACCGGCACTATGGTATCCGCAGACACTACAGTATCCACAGGCACAACAGGTTCTTCAGACGCACCAGAATCTATGGGCGTAATCTCAATCGGTTGATCCAGTCCATCGGGGCAAGGCGGCAAATTTGGATCCATCGCCACGCACTTCTTTGTCTTGGCATCGAAATACGGGTACTCGGGAATATCTGCGCAATCTTCTGCAGAAGACGGATTGGAAGGAACAATGACATCGCTGTAGCAGGTATCCTTCGCAGCGTCATATTCCCTGCCACCGCACAACGGAACAACCACAGCGACCGTGTCCTTTGCCTCCAGAGTATCTGCCGCAGAAACCGTATCCTTCGCCTCCAGCGTGTCGGCCGGAGGAATGGAATCCTTTTTTTCCAAGGTATCAACCGCCGGGACGGTATCGCGTGCGTCCAGCGTATCTACAGGCGAAGCGGAATCCTTCGTTTCGTGCACATCCACAGGCGGAAGGGTATCTTTTGCCGCAACCGAGTCCTTCGTGTCTACGGAATCCTCGGACACCTCCTCTACACCGGACAAGTCCTTGCCAGAAGAACTCGAACTGGACGTGTCGTCACAGGCGACAAGAAAAAGCGCCATTGCGCAGGCAGGCAAAAGTCTTTTCAGCATGGATGTTCCGTTTTTCATCATGAATAATTTAGCAAGACCTTGCCAAAAATTTATTAAAGTTTCAAGGCCGTACAGCTAAAATTCAAGCCAGCCGCTTTCCAGCGCCGTCACGGCGACAATGCGGCGGGGAGTTTTGCCTTCCGGGCCGGTGACGACGGCCATTCCGGTGAGGTAGTTCATCCAGCGCTGCGGTGTGAAGCGCATACCGCAGAAGTGCGTGAGGCACGGGACGACCCAGGCATCGTGTGTCGCGAATATATTGAAGCGCGCGGATCCCTTTGCAAGCATCATCGCGAGCATTTCTTCGGAACGCAGTGCCAGCGGTGCAAACGCTTCTTTATCGCCGCGCGGGTTGCCGGCGGCCTCACTCGCAAGCCACTCGCAGATGCCTTCGTAGAATCCGGCGCGCAGCACCTTCATGTACTCGTCGTAATTTTGGACAAAGTATTCCGCTAGGCAGTCGAGCGGCTCCACGTGCGCATTCTCGATTCCGCGGCCCTTCCCGATAAACTCGGCAGTCTCCATGCAGCGTCCGACCGGACTCGAGAAAAAGACGATGTCGCCTTCTGCGGGAATCGTGCGGCCCAGGGAGAGCGCCTGTCCGCGCCCGCGCTCGGTAAGCCCCACGTGCGCCCCGAAATCAGGGTCGGCGGGAGTGATGTGGTTGCGTTCGCCGTGCCGTACCAACAGGTAGACGCGTTCGTCCGTTGCGAGCGAAGAGAAGAAATCCGATGCCTGAACAAAATCCATCAGCCGATTCCAAGCGCAGCCGACAGCGGGATCCAGATCGCGTGCCCGATGATGAAGCTCAGGATTCCGAGAACGAACCCGCAGATGACATCCGTAAGCCAGTGGACGCCGAAATACACGCGCAGGAGTCCCCAGGTGAGCGGCAACAGGAGCATTACCCAGCCGTACTGCGGCACGACATACGTCACCGCACTTGCGACCGCGAGGTTGTTCATCGTGTGTCCCGAGGGGAAGCTGTACTTGTCGAGCGGCGGGACTTCGGCCTTGATGTTGGGATCGGTGGCGAACGGACGCGGCCTTCTCACGGTAAGCTTGATCAGGTGGTACAGGGCGAGCGCGACCGCCAAGACGACGAGCACCTGCTCGATGACGCCCAGGAATCGGTCCCAGCCTATATGCAGGAAGAGGATCAGCGCGAAGAGGGCCCAGATGTAACCGTCGCCCAGGCGCACGTAGATCCGGAGCCTCTTTTCCGCCTTCGGCGAAAATTTCCGCTGGGTCCAGTAAATCGAGACGCGGCGATCAAATTCTGCAATCCTCTTGAACATCATCGTAAATGTAGTTAATAAAATTCCTATAATTTAAAGCGGTTTAATCAAAAAAGGAATTACCATGCGCGTACTCGTTCTCAACTGCGGCAGCTCCTCGGTGAAGTTCGCCGTCATCGACACCCAGACCAAGGAATCCATCTCTAGCGGCCTCGTCGAAAATATCGGCGTGAACGGCCACGTGAAGGCCAAGGGCCCGGCCGGCAACATCGACTTCAACTTCGACTGCCCCACGCACGCCGAAGCCGTCGCCGAAGTCCAGAAGTTCCTCGCCGAGCAGAAGCTCATCGATACAATCGAAGCCATCGGCCACCGCGTGGTGCATGGCGGCAAGTACATCAAGAGCGAGAAGGTCACGCAGGAAGTCATCGACTACATCCGCAGCATCACGCTGTTCGCCCCGCTGCACGAACCCGCACACGCGACCGGCATGGAATGCGCCACCAAGTTCTTCCCGAAGCTCCCGCAGGTCGCAGTGTTCGACACCGCGTTCCACCAGACGATGCCCCGCAAGGCGTTCCTCTACGGCATCCCGTATTCCTTCTACGAGAAGGACGCCATCCGCCGTTACGGCTTCCATGGCACGAGCCACCGCTTCGTGACGGCCGAAGCCGCCAAGATTCTCGGCAAGAAGCCGGAAGACTGCTGCTTCATCACGGCCCACCTCGGCAACGGCTCCAGCTGCTCCGCGATTCTCAACGGCAAGTGCGCCGACACCACCATGGGCTTCACCCCGCTCGACGGCCTTATCATGGGTACCCGTTCCGGTAGCCTCGACCCGGCCATCCTCTTCTTCATCAGCAAGAAGTACGGCTACGACATCGACCGCCTCGACAAGCTCGTGAACAAGGAATCCGGCCTTCTCGGTCTCTCCGGACTCTCTAACGACATGCGCACCCTGACGCAGGCGGCTAGCGAAGGCCACGTTGGCGCCCAGATCGCGCTCGAAACCTTCTGCTACAAGCTGACCCGCGAAATCGGCGGCATCGCCATGGCACTCCCGCGCATCGACGCGCTCGTGTTCACCGGCGGCATCGGCGAGAACAGCCGCGTGGTCCGCAAGACAGTAATGGAAAACCTCGCCCTGCTCGGCTACCAGATTGACGATGCCCGCAACGAGGACAACGGCAAGAACTCCGGCCACATCATCAGCAAGGACGGCACGCCGACCGCGATGGTCGTCGCGACGAACGAGGAACTCCTCATCGCCCTCGATACCGAAGCGCTGGTGAAGTAATAAGCGTCATCCTGAGGCGCAAAGCGCCGAAGGATCCAGACCTGATATTACAAGAAAAGCCCCGCAATCGCGGGGCTTTTTTGATTAATAGTTGTCCATGAAATCACAATACATAAAAAAAATATAGATTAACAGAGAATACAAATCATTATCATTCAAAATGCTTCATCTAGAATAAGGATTAGAGTATGTCTAATAAAATGGCCATCAAATTTCTTGGTGCTACCGGTACCGTCACCGGCTCCTGCACACTTATTACTTTTGAAAATGAATTTGGCAAATATCTCTATCTTGTAGATGCCGGTGTTTATCAAGACGAAATCGTCCCCCAAAACGCATACGACTCCATTAGAGAACTAGCTCCCAATATTCAAAAGATATTCATAACCCATGCGCATCTCGACCATATCGGCCTTATTCCAAAACTTATAGAATGGGGGTTCAAGGGCAACGTCTGCTGCACAAAAGCAACCATGGAACTCTTCTATCCAATGCTGAAAGACGCCTTACGCCTTGAAGGTTGGGCGTCTATCGACATTGACCGACTTCTCAATAAAATAAACTACTTTGTTTTTGATGGGAAGGAAGATTTTCAATGGGGACGGAAACTTTTCCCTGTTACAAAGGATTTGCAGGTAGGCCTTCTGCGTTCCGGGCATATCCTTGGTTCCTGTTCCTATTATTTTAGATGGGTTGCCGACGAGACAAAGGAAGACGAAAGCAAGTATAAAATCATTCACTTTTCCGGCGATATTGGCCCTGTTCGCGAAGGAGAATGCCAAGGACTATTGGCAAAAAGTTTCGCTCACCCTTATTATGGCGCGCAAAACTGCTATATGGTGGTCGAATCTACGTATGGCAATAGAACTCGCGATAAAGGGGACCTCTTTGAAGAGAGAATTAACAAACTTTACAACATTTTCAAGAAACATCAGAATGGCACTGTAGTTATTCCTGCATTCGCTCTCAATCGCGCTCAAGAAATTCTTTTCGATCTATCTTATATTGCAAAAACAGGAATTCTTGACATCGACCCTTTCAAACTGGTCCCAGATATTAAAAACAATAAAGACCTAACTACTAAGCCACTATCACTTTTAATAAAATTTACTGATGGTTCAAAGACCAACGAGTATCTTGAAATCGCCAAAATGGCCCAGACCAATTTGAAGCTTACTAATCCAGAATTAGCTCAGAAAAAAGCAACGCCAAATTCAAGCCTTCCGCCTATCGGTGATATGGATATAAAAAAATTTTTGAAAAAAGTTCGGTTCAAAGACATTGACCAAAAACTTGCTCAAAAATTAGTAGATATCGGAAATGAAACTCGACTAGTTAAATTCAAGCTACGCATTGAATCTCCGTTAATACACTTCGTAAATCAGGTATTCAGGAACAATCTTTTCGATTCCTATATGACAAGTTCCAATGAAGTGAAAATGAAATATCTTCCAGATATCTTCTTTGAAAAATTCAGTGCACTTGACAAGGAACCCGATTTTGAATTGAGCCCTATTACCAAGGACGATTCCATCGGTACCGTTTGCAAAAAAATCAATTCCGTCAAAAAAATTGTCGGATCCGTTCTTCCCGCTTGCAGCCAAAAAGATATTTCCCCTGAATTTAAATTTGACAGTTCCACGAAAGTAATCGTTACATCTTCCGGTATGTGCGAAAATGGGAGAATATTGGACATTCTTCCAGAAATCGTCAGCAATCCTGATAACTGCATCATCATCACTGGATACCAGGCGCCCAAAACCAATGGCAACAGATTGCTTCAACTTAAAAACATGAGTGAAGATGAGCTCTATAACAATCATCTCAGCAACGTCTCAAGAGTTGATGAAAACAGCATCCGGTCAACTATCCGCTTTGCCGAAATTAATTGCGAAATAGAAGATTTGAGTAAATACTACAGCGGCCATGCAGATCAAGAGCAACTTGTAGAATATGTTCACGGAATTAAGCAAGAAGACGACACTTATGCCCTTGAAAACAGGTGGCCTACCACTGTATTCCTAAATCATGGTACAGACGAGTCTAGAAACGATCTCAAAGAAAAGATTGAAGCTAAAAACTTGGAAATGAACCATAAGATTGAAGTGGTAATACCATCATTGAATAGCGAATATATCCTATAAAAAATCCCCGCCTGCGCGGGGATGACAATGATGGTCTGGATCCTTTGCGGTCTATGACCGCTCTGGATGACACACAGTGTGCGTTACTTGATGGTCCAGGCCTGCTTGTTGACCTGGAGGATCTTGCGGCCCTGCACCTTCGCGGCGGCGTTACGCACGTCGGCCTCGCTCACCGGGAGCCTGTGCTGCCACATCACGCGCCCCTGCATGTCGAAGATGGCCACAGAGCCCTGCTCGGCGCGGATGGCGCCCTGCCAGTTCATCTTCGCGGCGGTCGCCACCTGCGGAATCGGCGTGTTGTCGACCAGGAATACGAACTTCACCGGAGCATTCGCAGAGTTGCCGTACTCGTCGGTCGCCGTCACCTGCATCTTGTACGGAACATTGTCCTGCAGGGCGAGCCTTTCCTCGAGAAGCGTGATGTACAGGCTATCGCCCACGACTTCCGCTTTCAGATAGCTGTTGGCTTCGGAAACCTTCATGGTCAGCACGGAGTCGTCCACGTCCTCGAAGAGGTCAAACACATAGTAAGCCTTGAGCCAACCGGCCCTCGGAACATACACCGTATCTACAATATGGCGGCGTTCCGGCCTGTCGTTGACGCACTCGACTTCCACCGGAATCTTGAGAGTGGTCGAGTTCTTGCTTGCATCCGTCGCGGTCACGTTCACGGAAGCAATTCCGCAGGTGTTCTTCCTGGACTTGATAGTCATCCTTGCAGTTGTCAGGACCACATCCAGGATGCTGTCGGGGTTGGAAACCGTCAGGTTGAAATTCTCGCCTTCGGGATCGACGAACCAATTCTTCATGTCGGCCACCGTAAACGAATACTGGCTGCCAAAGTCTTCCTGGATTCCGTTCAGGCGCTTTGCGATGGAATCGAGCGTGCCTGCGACAACCTGCGGGGCGCGGTTCCTGTAGGCGACTTCCAGCGTCACCGTAGCGACATTCGATGTGTCGCCTTCGGCGTTGACAACAAAGTATTCGAAGGTATCTTCGCCCTCGTAGGCGCCCACCTCATAGGTGAAGGAACCGTTGGTCGCGAGCTTGACCGTGCCATGCGTAGCCTCGGTCGCGAGGTAAGCCTTCAGGGTGGACTCGCCATCGGGGTTCAGGTCGTTCTTGAGCACGCCCTTCGCAGCGGAGATGGAGGTCGTGGAATCCTGGAGCACGGAGTAGGTGTCGTCCACCGCCTTGGGCTTGTCAGCAACCGGGTTGATTGTCACGGGGATGCTGATGCCGACGGAATCCTTTCCATCAATCGTGAACAGCTTGATTACATCGGAGCCGTTCGCATTGGGCACCGCGATCAAGGAAATGACATAGTTCGTAGTAGTCATGTCCAGCATCACGTCGACAAGGCCGTTCTTGCTGGCCACGTTAATCGGGAAATTGGAAGTCAGCACATCCGGGTCGCTGATGTCGAAAGCGTCCATCGCGATAAAGATGTCGAAGTCTTCGAAGTCTTCGTTCACCTCGATTCCATCGGCAAACTTGACAGGGTCTGCACTGGTAGAACCGATACGGAAGGTCGAATCCTCGATAGTAATCGTTGCCGGGTCTTCCACGTTCTTCACCGTAATGGTGACAGTCGCGGGATTGCTTGTCAGGTCGCTAGCATCGGTTATCGTATAGGTGAACTGGTCCGTGCCGTAGAAGTTCGGATTCGGCGTGTAGACAAAGCCGTTCCCGTTGAACGTGAACTCGCCGTGTGCCGGTTCCGTCTTTATCGTAACATCGAAAGCCTTGTCGCCATCGTCGTCGTAGTCATTGAGCTTGATACCCTTGGAAGATGCCACCGTCAGCACGGTGTCTTCGTTGACTTCGTAGTTGTCGTTTACGGCCACCGGCGCGTTCTTGCGGTCGATGAGGTTAAGCTTGACGGTGTAGGTGACGGATTTGCCTGCCGGATCCTTGGCGGTGAAGGTCGCCGTGGCTTCCGTGCTGTCGATCGGGTTCGCCTTGCTCTTGATCTTTGCGATATCGCTCATGGAGTAGCTCTTCGAGCCCACGAGATCTTGCGCATAGCCGGAGAGGGCCATCGTGATGTTCAGGTCGTCGCCGTCGGCGTCCTCGAAGATATTCTTGAAAGCGACCTGGAGCGTGTCGCCTTCGTCGAGGTCCTTGGCTACTGTTGCGGAAACGCCGTCAACCAGGTTCGGGGCGTGGTTCTCGCACTCGTCAGCCAGGATGAAGCTCACGATTTCGACCGTGTTGGTGTTGACGCTCGAAGTCGCGTGGGTGTTCTTGTAGCTGAACTGGACGCCGGTCTGCTTGCCGACTGCCCAGGCGACGGTCGTCTTGGAGGTCCAGCCCTGTTCCAGGCCGCTGAACGCGATAAACGTCCTCTTGGCACCAGCCTTGAGTTCTGCACCCCAATAGTTGTCGTCGGTAATGTTAGACTGCTTGAAGTCGATGCGGAAAGGAGCCGTTGCTCTGTACGAGAGGCACACGCCCTTGTAGTTCGCGAGCGTGATGGGTACATCCGCGTAGTCGTTGTCAGGGTCCTGCTGCCAGGTAAAGCCATAACCGGCGCCGTTGCTTGTCTTGCCCGGTGTCACGGTGAACTCGGCGACCTTGACGTTTGCAGCCGTGGTCATCGTGTCGACCGAGGCGCCCGAGCCGTAGGTGTAGGAATACCAGGATGCCGGAGCCTTGGTTCCCGGACCGTCTTCCGTCCAGACCGTCGCCGTTGCGGCCATGGCGGCGCTACCCAAAAGCGCTAACGCCATTGCAGAAAATTTCGCGTTCATAAAGCCTCCTACCAAAAGGTTATGAATTGTAATGTAATAATAAAATAATCAATCCGCTTATTTTTTGCAACAGCGAAACCCCGCTTTACCCGCGGTTTTTATAGACATTTAGTCCATAATTTGCTAGCCGCCGAGCAAATCCAGCTCTTCGTAGCGTTCGTAGGCCTTTTCGAGCTCCGATTCGCGGTCGGCGATTTCCTTTTGCAGTTCCACGATGCGTTTTGCGTCGGTGTAGACTTCGGGTTTCGAGAGTTCGGTCTGGAATTCGGCAATTTCGGCCTCCAGTTTCTCGATTTTGTCGGGAAGAGCGGCGTATTCGCGCTCTTCGTTATAGGAACGCTTCTTCTTTTTGGCTGTGCCGGAAGAATTTTGGGCGTTTTGAATGGAATTTTGCCCGTTCTGTGTTCCGGATTTCTGTGAATTTGCCTTTTCTTCGGCTATTCTTGCCGAATTGGCCCTTTCTTTTTCGCGAATCTTGCGGTTTGCCTCGTAATCCGAGTATCCTCCGACAGCCTCGAATATGTTTCCGCCCTCCTCGATGGCGAAAATGCCCGTGGCGACCGAATCGAGGAAGTCGCGGTCGTGGCTCACGACGAGGACCGTGCCCTTGTATTCGGCGAGGAGCTCGGCCAGGAGGTCGAGGGTTTCCATGTCGAGGTCGTTCGTGGGTTCGTCGAGCACGAGCACGTTGCTCGGGTGGCTGAAGAGGCAGGCGAGCAGCAGGCGGTTTCTTTCGCCGCCGCTGAGCGCGCTGATGGGCCCGCGGGCACGTTCCGCCGAAAACAGGAAGTCCTGCAGATAACTTAATACATGGCGCCGCACGCCGTTGAGCGTGATGTAGGCCTGTCCGTCACCCACGTTCTCCACGAGGCTCTTGTCTTCGCGAAGGCGGGTGCGCATCTGGTCGAAGTAGGCGATCTGCAGGTTGGATCCGAGGCGCACGTCGCCGGAGTCGGGCTTGAGTTCGCCGAGGATGAGGCGCAACAGCGTCGTCTTGCCGGAACCGTTCGGGCCCACGATGCCGATGCGGTCCCCGCGGGAGACTTCGGTACTGAAATGCGATATCAGCGGGGCGCCCTCGTAGGCAAAGCTCACGTCGGTGAGGCGGGCTACGAGGCGACCGGATCGCTCGGCTTCGGTGATCTGCATGTTCACCGATCCGGTCCGCGTGCGCCTTTCTGCACGTTCTTGCCGCATCTTGATGAGCGCACGCACGCGCCCCTCGTTGCGGGTACGGCGCGCCTGGATTCCCTTGCGTATCCAGACTTCTTCCTCGGCGAGCCGCTTGTCGAAAAGCGCGTTCGCCTTCTCTTCTTCAGCAAGCGCCTGGTCGCGGAACTGCACGAACTTGTCGTACGGGAAATTCCATGTGCGTACGCGCCCGCGGTCGAGTTCGAAAATGCGGGTCGCCACGCGGCGCACGAAGGCGCGGTCGTGGCTTACGAACAGCACGGCACACTCGAGGCGCGTCACGATACCCTCGAGCCACTGGATGGCGGGAATGTCGAGGTGGTTCGTGGGCTCGTCGAGCAAAAGCAGGTCCGGGTCGCTCGCGACGGCCCGCGCGAAAAGCACGCGCCTCTTCTGCCCGCCGCTCAGCGAGTCGAACGCTGCGTCCGCGGCAATCCCCGTCTTCCCGAGAATCGCCTCGGCATGGGCGTTGTGTACGTTCTCGTCCGCGTCGTGCCCGGTTCCGCCCGCGGTCACTCCGCCCATCACTACGTCGCGCACCGTCCCTTCCATGTGGGCGGGGATTTCCTGCACCATGCGTGAGACCTTCAGTCCCGACTTCTTCACGATATCGCCGGAATTTGCGTCCATTTCGCCCGTGAGAACCTTGAGCAGCGTACTCTTGCCTTCGCCGTTACGGCCCACGAGGCAGATGCGGTCGCCTGGCTCGATGTCGAACGATACGTTGTCCAAAAGCGGCGGGCCGCCGAAGCGGAGCAGAATATTTTGTGCGGAAAGGATGGGCATCAACGCAAAATTAAAAAAATTACCGCACTGTCATTACAAAAGATGCCGCGCATTCCTGCACGGCACCTATCAAGGAATAAGTCTGGCCGTAATCTAGCGCACCGCCTAGAATCCGGTGACGTTGAACGCCCTGGTCATAAGGCGCACGCCCGAAGCACTTTCGACGACAGCGAGGATGCGGCCCGCACGAATTTGCGGCATGGCGCCGCCCTGCGCACCGAGCACACCGAGCAAGTTGCCCTGCATGTCGAACAGCCTGACCCGCGCACCGGCAGGCGCTCCGGCAACCGCGAGGAGTTTGCCCGTAACATGCATCGCGATGCCGGGAAGGGCGCTCACACCGCGCGCAAGGTCCGGAATGGAATCCTTGGTCGTATCGCCAACGGCTGTGTCCTTCACGCTCGTGTCTTTCGCGGCGGTATCTACGGGAACCTCCGGCTCCATCGTCTTCAACAGTTCAAGCATCTTTTCGGCATAACGCTTGCCGAACGTCTCGTAGCCCTCGCGCGTAAAGTGCAGCGTGTAGCTCGTTTCCTTCAGTGCAGGGCATCCCTGCGCCGAAATCAGGTGGCCGTTCGGGATAAGGTCCGCCGCCTGCTTCACGGCGTCGTTACGCCAGCCCAAATCGCCCGTAGGCGCAAGTTCGCCAATGAGTATCGGGGTCTTTTCCGGGTCGAGTTCCAGTTCGGCAATCAGGTCGTCGTACACCTTCTTCACGCGCTTGGGCCAGTCGTTCATCTGGTAGTCCGCCTCGCCCTGGTGGAAAAGGAACCCCTTGATGACGCCCTTCTGCTTGGCAATCTTGCCCATCTCGACGATGCGCTTGTACACGTCGCCGCCGTATTCGTCCAGGTACTGGATCCACCACGTGTCGCCCTTGTTCTTCGCGTTCTGCACGTAGGCCTTGTTGCGGTCCTTGTCGAACAGGTCTATGCTCTGCCCGCCAATCGCCACGTTCGCGACAGCCACCTTGATGCTATCCGGGAGGTTTGCCACCATGGTGCGCCCGAAGATATCGGCGATGCCCACCTTGGACTGGCTGTGACCCATCGGGGGTGCCGCCGGGTAGAACTCGCCCACCTTCTGGTTCGAATGGTTCGCCGCGCGGAGCACAAGGAAGCGCGGGTCCTGAACGCGGTCCTTGTCGGTAACGGTCGCCTGCCCCGACATGTTGGATTGCCCGTAGGCCAGGTAAATATGGAGGTTCGGGTCTTGCGCAAGGCATGCCGTGGCAAGGAGCCAAACCACAAACAGCATCGCCTGCGCAGTCAAGATTACTTTGTTCATATTTCTAGAATCCGGTATTTATGATAGCCTTTGTCATGAGACGTGACCCAGAAGCGCTTTCGACAACAGCGAGGAACCTTCCCTTGACCTTCGGGAGGTCGCCACCAGTCGCACCCAGCGTCGCCACCACGTTACCGCGCACATCGTAGAGCTTCACGATTGCGCCGGCCGGAGCGCCATTCACCTCGATGCGGCCCGCCGTCACGTGCATACCGAGTTTCGGCATGGCAAGGCGCCCGTCATCACAGGATATGGTAGACGTGTCCGTCTTGGAAGTATCCACCTTAGAAGTATCGATCTTGGAGGTATCCTCGACCGAAGCCATGTACGGGAGATCCGGTGTTTCCCAGTCAATCCAGTCGCCATAGTTGTCAATCTTGAAACCCTTGCCGTTCGTGGGCTTCACGTGAATGTCGGTATTGGCGTCCTTGTTGCGGAGGAACTTGTCCACGAACGCCGTCACCGACTTGGTCTGGCTCGATGCCGCCTGGCAATGCTCGTGGCCGCCGGTAAAGTCGAAACCGATACGGTCCTCGATGCCCATGGCCTTCCACACCTCGGTCGCCGCCATCATGGACTTGTAGCCCGATTCGTCGCCCAGCCATTCGTAGCCGGGGTTGCCGAGCGCAATCACCGCGCGCGGGGCGATCATGGCGATGAGTTCGTGGTGGTCGTGCGGGAGCTTGTACGGGTCCTGACTCTTCAGGCTCTGCATGAACCAGCTGTAGTTCGTGTTGTCAATTTTCTCGATGTTCGTGCCGCGGCTCGCAAAGTCTGCGGAAGTGCGCCACGAGTTGATGCCGCCGCCACCCGATTCCTGGGCGATGGTGAGCGTCACGCGCTCGTCGAAGGCGCCCGCGAAGAGCGCCATCTTGCCCGCATAGGAGCAGCCCGTCACCGCAATCTTGCTCATGTCGAGGTGGTACTCGTCGGCAATCTGCGCAAGGCCGTCAATCAGGCGGCTCACGCCCCACGACCATGCAGAATAGTCACCGTTCTGGTTCTTGTTGCCGTAGAACTTGTAGAAGCCCACGTTCGTGTCCTTCTGGCCGTTCATGGAGTATTTCGCCACCTGGTCGTGGCTGAAGGGCACCTGCACAAAGCCGCTGAAGATGCTCGAAGAAAGCGAACCCGTACCGCTGTTCATGCCGATGATAATCGGATGCGGACCCGCACCCGACGGGATGCTAAACTTGGACGTGATCGTCATCGTCTTGCCACCTTCCTTGACAGTGACCGTGAGGGTGCCGCCACTGTAGGTAGCGCTCACGTCGGAAGGAATAGGCTTGTCGCCAATCTCGTATTTTTCGATATCCGCCTTGATTTCGTTACGGCGCTTGCTCCAGTCATCGAACTTGGTGACCTTGGAACCGTCGTGGAATTCGAACGGATTGGGAAGTTTCTTGTTGGACTTGAGTTCGCCAGCAGTGGCGCCGAGGTCTTTACCCCTATTCTCAACATCGAAGTTAAGCGGAACTTGTGCAGATACCGCAACGCACAGCCCCATGGCAAGGGCAGTATAAATGACTCTTTTCATTCTTACTCCTTTACCAAACACCCTAAACCAAACCTAACATAATATATATTCAAAAAAGGGAAAACTCACTCGGCACGGGGTGTGTTCCGTTTACAAAATGTAAATGGGCTAAAAAAAAAGAAATAATCGAAATTTGTCTTCAATCCGCCTTCCAAATTATCTAAATTGAAATCCGTGACGACACGCGTCAAGACACTTATTGCCATGCTCATCGGGACACTGCTTCCGGTGCCCGCCCTGGCGCAAACCGATAGCACGGCAGTTCCTGCAGATTCCGCAACTGCTGACACCGCGACGCATTTCCAGTGGTGGAGCGCCGTGCCCGTACTCGGCTACACCGAGGAGACCGAGCTCCAGTTCGGCGCGATGGTGAATTTCTTCATCCCTTCCTCGTTCAAGGGCGGCAACTCGCAGGAGATCGACATCGCCGCCTACGGTTCCACGCGCAAGCAGTTCCAGTTCGCGGCCACGCCCTATTTTTACCTCGCGCACGACCGCATCTCGGGCTGGCTCGATTTCCGCTACCAGAACTGGGTGGGGCACTTCTTCGGTATCGGCAACGACGTCGACATGGACGACTACATCAGCTTCGACCGCGAGACGTTCTTCTTCATGGCGCTCGTGGAATCGAACCTCGGACTTCCGCCCTCGCTCCAGTTCTTCCGCTACGGCATGGTGCTCGACATCAACCACAGCGTGATGGAATTCAAGGAATACGACGGCGATATTGCGCTCCCCGCAAACCCGGATGGCTGGCGCACGGCGCTCGGCTACCACCTCACGGTCGACACGCGCGACAACCCCAACTGGGCGCGCCACGGCATGTACCTGCAATGGGAACACCGTTTCTACACCGACGCCATCGGTGACTTCGGCTTCACCTACCAGGAACTCGACCTGCGCACCTACGGCGAGACCATCTGGAACACCTCGATGGCGGTCGGCCTCATGTGGCAGCGCTCCGACGGCGACGTACCCTTCGAGTACATGGCGGGCCCCGACGGCATCAAGCGATTCCGCGGCGTGGAGATGAAGTACTTCCGCGACAACCAGGCGCTCATGATGCAGGTGGAACTCCGCAAGGAACTCTTCTGGAGGCTCGCGGGCGACATCTTCTTCGAGGGCGGCAAGGTCGGTCCCTACTTCAGCCAGCTGCTGCGCAACGAGTGGCACCGTTCCGTCGGCTTCGGAGGCAAGTTCGCGCTCAACAAGAGTGAACGCCTGTATGCCCGCGCCGAGTTCTCGTGGGTAGACTTCAAGAGCCTCGGCATGACCTTCTACTTCCGCGAGGCCTTCTAGCCGCGGCCCTCAAAACGCCTGCATTTTCCGGTGATTTAAATCACGGGTCGAAAGGCGCATTTGAAGACATCTGTATACAGAAAAACGCGGACTCCAGGGTGGAATCCGCGTTTTTATTTTGAGATAGAATAGCCTGTCGGACCGTTAATCCTTGATGCTCGTCCAGTCGAGCACGCCCTTCTTGTACAGGTAGATGTAGCCCGCTTCGAGGATGAACAGGAACCCGAGGAGCACGATCAGGAGTTCCCAGCCGCCGGCGAGGAACTGGACCGTCCAGGGGTAGAGGAACGCCACTTCCAGGTCAAAAACGAGGAAAAGCATGGCGACCAGGTAATATTTCACGGGGTAACGCTCGTTTGCCGTACCCGAAACGTGGGCAAGGCCGCATTCGTAGGCGGAACCCTTGATGATGACGTTCTTGATCTTCCCCGGGTGCAGGAACCAGTTGGCCAGCAGGAGAATCGCGGGGATGCAAAGGGCCATGATGACCAGGATGGTCATGGCGAACGTAGTGTCGAAAACTTCAACATTGCTCATAGTGATAAAAAATATAGTAAAAAACTTTTTTCTGTTAACCTCCCCTTATGTAAAGTATATTTGGGGATATGAAAAGACTATTTGCATGTGTGGTTATAGGCGCAGTGGCGCTCTTCATGGGCTGTTCCGATAACGAGAGCAGCCCGGTTACCCCCCCGGATGGCGGAGACACGTCCGAAATTGATTCTTCCGATTCCAGTGCCCCCGGCAGTTCCGCAAGCGACAAGAAGACTTCCAGCGACAGCTCAAAGCCGGGCTCGTCCACCTCGAAGGATACGGTCACCATCGTACAGCATGTGAAGGATTCTTCCGGAAACTCCGAAGAACTCTCCTACTACAGCAGCGGCATCTTCTGCTGGACCGAAGGCTGCGAAAAGGACTTCATTTCCTCCTCGTCGGTCGAATCCAGCGCTAGCGACGAAATCATCATCGCGGCATCGTCCGCATCCGTCGAACCGCCGTCCGTGAACGGCAACACCATGGTCGACAACCGCGACGGCAGGAGCTACAAGCTGCACAATGTCGGCGGCAAGCTGTGGATGGCCCAGGACCTCGCATTCAAGACCGGAAACAGCATGTGCTTCGACGACAACGACGCGATGTGCGAAGAGTACGGAAGGCTCTACGCCTATGTCTCCGCCACGAAGGCCTGCCCGCCGGGCTGGAGGCTGCCGAACCGCGACGAAGTGACGGCGCTCTTTGCCGATGACGCCTACCCGTGGAGCTACAGCGGCCGCTGCAAGGATGGCAGCTGCGACTTTACCGGCGACATGGGATTCCATTGGACAAGCGCTACCCCGCAGGACGGAGACAAGAACTTCGAATCCAACAAGGGCGAGGGCTACGCGGTCATCATCGTGGAGAAGGAACCCGAATACGCCGGGGAGAACGCCGAACAGAAGTTCTTCCAGGTCGACTCCAAGACCAAGTTCTTCAGCGTTCGCTGCATTCAGGAGTAATAAAGTCGGCGCAGTATTTCGCGACCTGCTCGCGGACACTGTTGCCACGGACTTTCCCTAACAGATCGACGATATCTTCGAGCGGAGCAGCCATGAAGGCCTCCGCGCTTTTGTATCTGGAGAGGATCTTCACGCGCGTCTCGTGCCCCACACCGGGCATCTTGAGCCATTCCACTTCAAGGTCCTTCTTGCGCTTGCTCCGCTGGTACGTGATGGCGAAGCGGTGTGCCTCGTCGCGAGCGTTCTGCAACAGCTTGAGCGCAGGGCTCGTGCGGTGCAACACGATGGACTTGCGGTCGTCGGGGAACACTATTTCTTCGAGGCGTTTCGCGAGCCCGATGAGCGGCAGGTCGGTATCGTGCCCGAGTTCCTTCAATATCTGCATGGTGGCGTCAACCTGGCCCTTGCCGCCGTCGCACACCCACAGGTCGGGCATCGGAGTTCCTTCCTCTTCCAGCCGGCGGATACGGCGGGTCATCACCTCGCGCATGCTCGCGAAGTCGTCCACGCCTTCTACAGTCTTGATGATGAACTTGCGGTAGTTGCTCTTGTCGGGCTTGCCGTTCTTGAAGGCAACGAGACTCGCCACCGTGTTCGTGCCGCTCAAATGCGAAATGTCCACGCACTCGATGCGGAATGGCGTCTTCTTGAGCCCGAGGACCTTCTGCAGTTCGAATACGCTCTGGTCGATCTCGCTGTACTTCTGCACCTCGGCCCGCATTTCTACGAGAATCATGTCGGCGTTCGCGCCCGCGAGCTTGAGGAACCCGAGTTTCTCGCCGCGCTGCGGGTTCGTGATGCTCACCTTGTGCCCCGCCTTCTCGGCCAGGGCCTGCGCGAGCGATTCCAGATCCGACGAGTCTCCGGCAATGGCGCCCTCGTCACCGGCCCCGAGAGGTACGTCGGTCGCGATCTCGCCCGGGATAAAGTCAACGTCCATGTACCACTGCACGAGCATCTGCCGGAAAATTTCGAGTTCGTCCTCTTCCAGCTTGCATTCCAGGCGGTAGTGGCGGCGCCCGCTCAGCACACCGTTCCTGTACTCGAAAATCACCGCGGCCGCCATCGTGCCGTTGCGGCGGAGGCTCAGCACGTCCATGCAAAGGCGCGCATCCGTCACGTCCGTCTTCTGGTGGACTCCCGTCGCCTGCAGCGCCTGGATGGCATCGCGCTTCTTCATCGCGGTCTCGAAATCCAGCCGGTCGCTCGCCGCCTGCATCTCGGCTTCCCACTGGGCGATCAGGTCGTCGCGCTTGCCGTTCAGCAGCATCAGCGTCTCCTGCACCGACTCGCGGTACTCCTCCTGCGTCACGAGCCCCGCGCACGGGGCGCCGCAGCGGCCGATATGGTAGTTGAGGCAGGGCCGCGCGGGTTTTGCCAGCGGGAGCTTCAGCTTGCACTCGCGAATCTTGAACAGGCGGGCCGCGATATCCTGCAGCTGGGCGATCATGCGGGAATTCATGTAGGGGCCAAAGTACTGGCAACCGTCCTTCCTGACCGCACGCGAGAGGAACAGCCGGGGGAACGGCTCGTTCACCGAGAACGCGAGGTAGGGGAAATGCTTGTCGTCCTTCAGGAGCACGTTGTACTTGGGCGTGTGCTTGCGGATGAGGTTCGCCTCCAGGATCAGCGCCTCAGACTCGCTCTCGGTAATAATCCACTCGATATCGCGGATATAGGGCAGCATGAGCGTCGCGGCCCGGTGTCCGCCGTGGTCGGAGCCGTCGAAGTAGCTCCTTACGCGGTTCTTGAGCACCTTGGCCTTGCCGATGTAGATAATCTTCCCCTGGGCGTTCTTCATGATATAGACGCCCGGCAAGGCGGGGAGCTCGGCGAGGCGCCGCTCGATATGTTCGCTGACCTGGATCATGGGACATTGCAAAACTACAAATTAATTTGACCGCTCGAGCATTTTTTTATATATCTTTTTGAAAGGAAACTGTTCCAAAGATCTTATCACGGAGCCAAAATGAACCTAGAAAACATAAATCTCCTCTCGCAGAAGGTTGACGGGGTCCTCGCGACCGTCCGGAACCTGCGCCAAGAGGTCGCCTCCCTGAAGGGGGAACTGGAAGGGGCACGCGCCGAACTGCAGGACAAGAACATCCTGCTGGAAAGCGCGAACACGGAACTGGCGGACTGCAAGGCAGCACTCCAGGCCCGCGCCAACCAGGCCGCCGCCCAGGACGAGACCATCAACCAGAAGCAGGGCGCCATCGACGACCTCAACCGCAGCCTCGAGAACATGAACGCGAAAGTCCTCGAACTGCAGAACCTGGTGAACCAGGGCAACGAGAACCTGGAAAATGCGAAGAACGAGATTTCTAGGCTGAACGGCGAAATTTCCTCCCGCGACGTGCTGGTAAGCCAGGTACAGGAGCAGGCGAACCAGCTGCGTGTCGACCTCGCCGCCTCGAAGGCGAACGAGACCATCCTCAACGGGAAAATCGCGGAACTGAACGGCGCCATCGCCGAGAAGGATTCCGCCATCGAGTCGCTCAACGCGGAGAAGGCGGGCCTCAACGAGACCATCCAGGCGCAGGGCGAAGAAATTTTGCAGGCGCAGGAACGCTTCAAGCAGATGGTCTCCACCATCGAGACCGAACTCGGCACCGAAATCCCGGTGCGCGTGTCCTTCGCGGAAGAATCCGAGGCAAACGCCGAGGAGCCCGCCGCCGAGAACACGGAACCGACTCCCGAACCCGTCGCTGACAGCCCGGCAGAACCCGAGCCCGCGCCGGAAGTTACCGAGGAACAGCTCGCCGACGATGCGGCCGCTGAAGAAGAAGAACCCATCGAGATCCACCCCGCCAATGAGAAGGAACCGGACCTTTTCGCGAGCAATGGAGGCTCGCAAACCGGTTTTTTCGGCTAAGGTGGCTGATGGATGACGATCCATTCGGCGTAGGAATGAAATAATGGCAGAAATGAACTTACACAGGCCCGTCAGCGTGACTGTAGTCGGCGAACGGTTGCAGATCAAGACTGACCTTCCCGACGGGGACATCAAGGAAATCGTCGACTTCATCGACGAGCGTTATTCGAGCTTCGACCGCTACAAGCTGGAAACGGGCAAGAAGATGGCGCTGCTCGCACTGGAACTCGGCCAGCGGCTTTTCGAGATGCAGAAGCTGCTGCACCAGGTCAAGGTGGAGCGCGACGAGCTCAACAACGGGGTCAAGGAAATGGCCGCCCTCCTCGACGAGGGGCTCGAGCGACCAGAGAAGTCGGACGACTGGATGTAGAGGTTCCTTATGCGCATTGGGCCGCCCACGGGCGGCCTTTTTCCGTTTTTTACAATACCCTGACAGACAAAATACAAATGAAACGTTTTTTTGCTTGATTTTAGCCCGCCATAAAGGTATATTTAGAACATAAAGGCATCGCACGGATTAACGCCCGATCTAACAAGATATAATCAGCTCGTGGCTCTTGGTGTCCAGTTTAGGCGCGCTTCGACGTGAAAAACGAAACAACAAGGCACTGCTATCTTTTCAAAATAGTAGTTTCGAGTGTTCCACCGTGACGGATGCCTTTTTTTGTACCCTGATTTTGCCGAAGGTCATGCCTTCGGCTTTTTGCAAGCGCAGATTAGCATGAGCTGCGCGGGGACGTAGAACCACCAGATGAAGTTCTTCGCAATCGAGGCGGTCAGCTGCACGGCGCTGTGGTCTTCTCCCGAAATCAGCGAGAGTCCGACGAGCGCATCGCCTATGAAGAACGCAACCATGCCCCAGCGGATGCACAGTGCGTTTGTCGCGGGGAAGTAGCCCTTGCGCGGGGCGAGGATACCCACCACCAGGGAGCCGATGAGGAAGAAACTGTACACGCCAACAATTGCGAGCGTGACATTGTCGAGCGTCAGTCCGATAGCCCCCGCGCAGAAAAGTACGACCGCGAGCACCGTCACGAACAACAGGAACCAGAGGAGCACGGGGAAGCTTTTGTCCGATTCCGACCGGCGCGAGTGCCTGTAGATGAGGATCGTCTGGAAGAACGCGAAGAGCGCGATGCCGAGGATATCGCTGAGGTCGCGCGCGTCGGGCCCGACAAGCTTGATGATGCTGAAGCAGGAATCGGCGAGGAAGGAGAATACGAATGCGGCACGGAGCAGGTTGCGGTCGCGACCGGAAATCGCATCGCGCGACACGATGAACGCAAGCACCGTAAGCAACAGCGACATCGAACACTTGGTGACGTACTGCAGTACGCCCGCATCGACGAGGCACTGGTTCACCGCGCCGCACGTGTAGAAGTCGAGCCAGTCCTTGCACGTCGTAATGGCAAACAGTACGGCGATCAGGCTGAATACGGTCTTTTGCGCAGCGGTCCGAAAAAGCATGCGCGAAAGAATAGAAAAATTATTTCACTTGCACACGCTGCATGCGGGATCCTTGCCGTACGAGATACGTTCCCGCGTTCTTGATTGCCTGCAACCTCGTTCCGAGGAACCGCCCCTGCATGTCGAACACCTGCAGCGGCCTGTCGAGGCGAACTCCCGCTTCTTGTGCGAGGTCTCGCAGCCCGATGGTCTCCGTGGTATCGGTCGTGTCGGGTTCTACGAAGGGATGTTCCGGGTCGTCCACCACCACCTTGATGGTGACGGAATTCTCGCAGCCCGAGGCGTTCGTATGTACGGCCTTGTAGTAGCCGCTCATCGTCCCGTCCATGTTCTTGAAGCGGATCTCGCGGTCGGTAGACTTGAAGTCGTTGGGGCCGCTCCACACCCAGCGTCCGCCTTCCCACGGGTGCGGGCCGATGACCAGCGAGTCGCCCTTGTTCGGTTCGACCTCGGTCGTCTCGTTCCAGCCGCCGTCGTGAACCTTCACGTACGGGACGATGGTATCCGGCTTGCAGACGCCGCCCCCGGCACCCTCGATTACCATCGTGGTCACCGTGTTCGCCTTCGCCGTCATCGAGAGCGCCTTGTCCGCGACCGCGATGTCGGATTGCGGAGTGAGGCTTCCCGGAAGCTCGAAGCGGTACACCTTGGCGCTTGCGCCGATTCTGTCGAACCCGCGCAAGTCGAATTCGTATTTCACGTCGGAGCTGCCGCTGTTGCGGACCACCAGCACGAGCGCGCTGTCGCCCCGCACAGCCGCAAGCGTATTGCCGTTGTCGCTGTCGATAATGCGCGAGCCCGGCCGGATGAATCGGCTGAAGGCGGCATGCATGTAGTAGCGCGCGTTCGGAGTAAATGTCTGCTTGCTGTGGTTCAGCGCGAGGCTGCGCCAGTTCTCGGCCGGGTCACCGATCTGCCAGTCCACCCATGCACTCGCCTTCATGTCGCGCAGGTCTGCAAGAATCACGCCCGCCATCCAGAGCGCAATGTTCTCGTCGCCGCTCTTGTGGAGCGGGCCCGTTTCGGACTGCCACACCTTCTTGTCTTTCGCGAACGCCGCATTGAAAAGTTTGGCGCGGTTGTCGCCACCGGAATAGCTGTGCGTGTTCACCTGGAACATGTAAGAGAGCGCTTCGGAACTGTACTTGTTGAACTGGTTCAGGGCATCGCCAATGTTCGTCTCGTCGGCGGCACTCACCGAAGTCTCGGGGAACAGGCCCTTCGCCTTGAGCGCCTTGCCGAGTTCCACGATCATTTGCGTCTGGTTGTTCTTGAAGCCGCAGCCTTCCTGGCCGCCGTTCGCCTTCCACCAACCGGCACTCGGCTCGTTGAAGGGTTCCACCGTGCGGAACGTGATACCCCATTCCTTCTTAAAGTGGAGCGCCACCTCGGAGAGGTAGTCCGCGAAGTCGTCGAAGTAGTCGGACTTGAGGTTGTCGCTGCCGTCGCTGCTTCCAGAGACGCAGCCGCTCTTCGTCATCCACCACGGGGGCGAATTGCTGAACGCCTCGAAAATCGGGTCCTTCACGCGTTTGGCAAGTTCAATCGCGATGGTTCGCTGGTACGGGTCGGCCGTCCAGTCGAAATCGCCCTTCTCGGTAGGCTTGTAGCCGGGGACGTTGGCGCCGCCGTCGCCCTTATCCAGGTGGTTGTGGCCCGGCTGGTCGCCGCCGCCGATATTGTAGCGGAAAATCGTGTAGCCCAGGCCCGTGTCCGGGTCGGCGATCGCGCCGAGGAGCTTGCTCCGGTTATCCTCGCTCCAGGCCCCCGCCTTCACGGCCCACCAGCAAAGGCTCGTACCCCAGCCTTCGAAAACCTGGTAGCGCTTGCCCGGGTCCACCACGACCTTCGTTTGTGCGTGAACGGGGGAGGCAAGGCCTGCGAGACACGCGGCCGTTGCGCCCGAAAATACTATACTCCGAACCAATTCTTTCATGATAATAAATATACCCTCAAAACTCCCAAATGTCAAATGTGGACTTTTTCGGAGATTTTGCTACTGCACGCTACCTTAAATTCTCTTTTTAATGTATTTTTAGAAAAACCTCCATGGAGAAAATATGAATATCAAACACCTCTTGACCATCGTCGCCGCAGCCTTCGCGGTCTCCCAAGCGGAACCCCTCATTTCCGATTCGTCGGCCTACATGCAAACCGGGATCAAGGACGGAGCCTGGGAAAGCTACTACGAAAACGGCAAAGTCCAAAGCAAGGGTTCCTACACGAGGGGCGAACTGAACGGGATGTACGAAGAATACCACGAGAACGGCGAAGTCAAGTGCAAGGGTTCCTTCACAAATGGCGTCAAGCAGGGGCTGTTCGAATGCTTCCACGACAACGGCAAGGTCCAGAGCAAGGTCACCTTCAATAGTGGACGCGAAGAAGGCCTCTACGAAGAATACTACAGGAACGAAAAGATCAAGACCAAGGGCAGTTACAAGTACGGTCAGAAGGACGGAGCCTGGGAAAGCTTCTTCGAGAACGGCAAGACCGAAAGCAAGGCGACCTTCGTCAACAACGCCCCGGAAGGCCTCTACGAGGAATACTACAGCAACGGCAAGCTCAGGGAAAAGGGTTCCTACAAGCAGGGCCGTCGTGAAGGCGTGTGGGAAAGTTACTACGAAAACGGCAAGGTCAAGAGCAAGGGCTCCTACAGCGCAGGATACAGATGGTAAGAAAAGCTAATTTATTCAAACTCGGGCTGGCAGGAGGCATCGCTTGCCTCCTTGCGGCTTGCGCTTCCGCCCCGAAGCAGTCGAACAGCGTGCTGAACGCAACTTCGAACACCGAAGTGACGGATCCCGAAATCGCAGATTCGCTCGCCAAGGAAGAAGCCATAAAAAAACAGGCGCTGATCGACACCGTATCGCTGCGTTTCTATGTGGCCAGCGGCATTTCGACCCCGGCAGTCTTTGACGAGTTCGGATTCCGTGACGGAATCTGGGAAGTCTACTACAAAAACGGACAGCTCGCAAGCAAGGGCTTCTACAGGGGCGGAATCCGTGACGGGCTTTTCGAGAACTACTACGAGAACGGCAAGGTCAAAGAAAAGATCTCTTACCAGAACGGCCTTATCGAAGGAAGTTCCGAGAGTTTCTACAGCAACGGCAAGCCCATGTCGAAGGGCATGTGCGTCAAGAACAAGCTCCACGGAAACTGGGAAACCTATTTCGAGAACGGAAAGCTTGAAAGCCGCATCACCTTCGAGGAAGGATTCCCCAAAGGCCTTTACGAGGAATACTACAGCAACGGCAACCTCAAGGCAAAGGGAATGTTCAACCACGGCGTACGGGTAGGCTCCTGGGAGTTCTACCACGAAAACGGCAAGCTCAAGGAAAAGGGCACCTTCGCCTACGAAGACTAGTAGCCCGGTTACACTAGTAGTTCAACGAAATGTAGAGCGTTCCTGAACCGAAGCGGCGCTTGAACGAGTCGAATCCGTCCCAAAGGGCATCCCATGCCGCGCCGAGTTCCAGCTGCAGGGCGGAATTGCGGAACAGGACAAAACCGACTTCCACTCCGCCGGCAACGCCCACGGCCAGGTTCTCGGAAAAGTTTTCGTAGTGGCTATCGACCTGGCCGCCGATGCCCAGCCCCGCTCCGAAAAATGGAGAGAAGGTCGTGGAGTTCACGTAGTAGCGTCCACCGATGAGGAACGTCTCGTGGATTTCCCAACCCTTCCCAAGCACGAAGTTCGCATTGTTCAGCATGGTAATCGCCGCGTGCGGCGACACCTCGAAAAGCCTTGCGTAATGGATGGCGAATGTTGCCGACCAGGAACGTTCTTCCGAACGGTCGCCATCGTCGTCGGGGTCTTTCTTGTAATCATAGTTATGCCACAGCGCAACGCCGAGACCAAAGCTATTGTAGTTGTGCGTCGGCCTTTTCTCGTCCACGACTTCCTCGCCCTTCGGCACAGGAGCCTCCTCCACCTCGACCGTAATGACGGACGTATTCACGGGAAGCGGTTCCTTCTTCGGAGCTGCAGCGGTATCCGCAGCCGGGGCGGCGGCGACCGGGTCCGGGGCGGGCGCGGGTTCAGCCGGAGTTTCCTGCGTCTTGTCGACACCCAGGGCCGCGAGCACGGCAAGTTCGATTGCGGAATCGAGCGCATCGACGTTTGCGACCTTCTGCTTGCCCGAACCGACGACCACACCCGACTTGACCTGTTCGCATACGACGATATAGGATGCGCCCATGGTCATGATGTTCGTGCGGAGCTGGACATCCGAGCTGTCCGTAACCGGAGTGTTCCCCGACTGGCTCACCGCGGCACGCACAAGCGAATAGACAACCTGGGGAGCGTCGGGCGCAACAAAATCCGCGCCGGACGGAGCGACGACCTGGATATTTTCCGCATAGAGGATAGCACCCAGGGAAAGCAGCAGCAGTAGGACCTTTTTCATATCCATAAGATACAAACAAAAAAGCACTCGCGCCGCCGCCCCCAGCACGCGGAGCCTAAAAAAAGGTATTTTTAGGGCATGGATTTTAAAAGGAGCGTCCAAAACTTCTGCAACCGGGAGCGGATAACGCAGGAATATTTCTGCCATCGGCTCGGCTGCACCCCCAGCGAATTGCGCTATGCGGGAAACTGGCCGCGTATCGCGCAAGACGCCTGGGTAGCCTTCGGAGCAAAGCTCGAAGGCTACGTGCCGCGTTCCCCCCGCGAGGAGAGGGCCTGGGCGGAACGGATGCTCCCCTGGATACGCAAGTTCCCCATAAAGGCCCTGCAGAAACGCGGGCACATTCCGCACGAAACGTGCGGAACAGGCGTCGTACTCGGTGTCCTTCGCTTCATGGGCATCGCGGGCTCCGCCGGGTTCGAGAAATCTTACGGCTATGCGCTCGGGACCGCCGCACCCCAGACCTACGCCGCATGGATTCGTCAGGGCGAAACGCTCGTTTCATGTGGCAGCGCGAGGATTACAAACAAGATTGCAATCGACAGGGAACTCCTCGTCTACAACCTGAAGGCGCTGAGGCGTAACGCCACGGGCAACCTGCGGGCCTCAATAGCCACGGCGCTCCGTGGCTGTAGCATCTCCTTTATCGAGGTAGAGCCATTCGTCACGGCCCCATATCCTTCGTGCGCGGCCTACTGGGTCGGCGAACGTCCTGTCATCCAGGTTCCTACGACGAGAATGACCGACTCTACGCTGCTCGAAAACGTGTGCCGCGCCGCCTGGCATATCGTCACTAAGCCCAAGCGCTCCACGTTCCTCGCCGCCCCGCCCGCAGGGCAATGCTCCGTTGCCGGTGCCGATTGTGATCCCGGGCTGCGTCGTTTCGCCGAAGACCTGCTGCTCGCCGAGGCCGACGAATGCAGGCTCATCTGCTGCGGCCGTTTCGAGGAAGACCGCTGCATCCGCTATTTCTCCCGGACGCTACACGTGCGCCCCGGAATCCTCGTGGAACGCCTGCAACAGCAGGGAAAGCTTCCGCGATGCACTCTACTGAACGATTTCAAGGTTGCCGTATAGGCAAAAAATTTTTATGAACAAAGCTGCCATCATCGTTGCCGTCTCCATGCTCCTGAGCCGCGTGCTCGGTATTTTCCGCGAAATGCTCCTCGCGCACGCCGCGGGCGTCTCGCTCGAAAAGAACGCACTCGACCTCGCCTTCATGATTCCCGATATCCTCAACCATGTGGTGAGTACCGGCTTTCTCTCCATCATCTTCATCCCGATTTTCACGGGCTACAAGGTCGCGGGCGACGAGAAGGGCGGATGGAAGTTCTTCAGCAACGTGCTCAACACCTTCGGCCTCGTGCTCCTGATCCTCGTGGTTCCCGCGTTCATCTGGATGAAGGAACTCCTGCAGCTCTTGACCGTCGAGGGCGCCACGCCGGAACTCATCGAGCGCGCCACGTACTACGGCCGCATCATCTTGCCGGGCCAGATATTCATCTTCGTGGGGAGCATCCTTGTCGCCGTGCAGCACACGCGCAAGCAGTTCCTGATTCCCTCGCTCACGGGCCTCATCTACAACGTGGCGATTGTCGGCGGCGGTGCCGCGGGCATCATGCTTTCCAAGTACACCGGGACGGACTACGGCCTCGAAGGGTTCGCCTGGGGTGTTCCGGTCGGTGCGTTCATCGGGTTCTTCGCGCTCCAGATTTTCGGCGCCAAGCGCGGCGGCGTACATTACGATCTCATCATCCAGCCGACACATCCGGATATCGTACGATACTTCAAGATGATGCTCCCGATGTCGTTGGGCGTGGGTTCCATGTTCGGCCTCGAGTTCATCATCCGTAGCTTCGGCGCGAACTTCGGTACGGGCGGCATCTCGAGTCTCAACTATGCCTACCGCGTCATGTACACGCTCGTCGCCGTCTTCGGTTTCTCCGTATCCGTCACGAGCTACCCCGACATGGCGCGCCTCGTAAAGGAAGGCGACTTCCCGCAGCTCAACCGCAAAATCTGGAAGAGCCTCTCGCGCATGTTCTGCATATTGATTCCGGCAGTCGTCGCCGTATGGGCGCTGAGCTTCCCGGCGGTGCGCATTCTCTTCGAACGCGGCGCCTTCCTGCGTGAAACGACTGAATCGATTTCCGAAATCCTCCGCTGGTACCTGCCCGTGAGCCTCGGCCTCTGCCTGCAGGCGGTGCTCGTGCGCAGCTTCTACGCCTGCGAGCGCATGTGGGTTCCCACGCTCCTCAACACCGGCATCTTCGCCGCGACCATTCCCGCGTACATCCTGCTCGGCGCTCCCGAAGCGGGGCTCGGCATCAAGAGCGTGCCTATCGTCGGTGCCACGGGCGCCATCCTCCAGGTCATCTCGATGATTTTCATGTGGGCGAAGAAGAACGGTACCGACGGCATGAAGGACGCCCTTCTCAACATGCTCCGCGCACTTGTCGCGTTCGGCATCATGATCTGCGCCGCCGTGGGTCTCGACCGAGTATCGGGCGAGTTTGTCCGCGATACAAGCCTCGTGGTGCTTGTCGTCTACGCCTGTGCGGCGGGTATCGCGCTCTTCACGCTCACGCTCATCGTCCAGCGCCTTCTCGGCAGCAAGGACGCGAAGGATATCCTGAACGAGCTCCTCGGCAAGGTGCTCCGCAAGCTGCACCTCGCAAGGTAAAATACAGCCGGCTCAAAGGCTACGGCTTTCCGCCATAGATAATGTAGTCGCCATTGGCATCGGTAAACTTGATGTTCCTGCCGACGTAATCAACCCTGTAGGCGGGTTTCTGGCTCGGGAACCTGCCATCCTTCACCAGGTAGAAACTTCTGTCCACCTTGACGTAGCTCCCGACAAATTTTGCCGAATCGCCTTCGTCCCAGCTGCAGTTGTCTATCTCGAGCGTATCGAGTTCTCGTTTCTTCTTGTCGAGCAGGATAACGCCACATGCAGGGGAATAGCTGTCAAGCCTGTCGAAACGCAGGCCGTATTCATCCGTCCTGCTTTTTTCGGAAAGCGTCTTGCCCGAAGAATCGGACCGCGCAATCCCATACGAATTCATCGTCACCTGGTAGTATCGAGTATCCTTCGTCCAGTGGAAATCGTCATCGTATCCCATGAAGTGGTGGTCGTGTTCCGTTCCCCACTGGTCAAAAGTCACCTTGACAACGGCAACAGAATCATTCGCGAGGCCATTCAGCCTCCAGGTATGGCCCTCTTCCTCAATCTCGTATTCCGTCAGCGTACAGCCGCCAAGGAGCGCCATGGACAAGGCGGCAACCGCCATCTGAAACAGATGTATCTTTTTCGAACCCGTCATCATTTTTTCGCCTCGCTAACGCAGTACGCCTGTACCATCGGGTAAAGGTTCTTGGGACATTCGATAATCCCGCTTGCGATAACGCGATCGTTCGCGTTCCTGACATACTCGTAGCAATATTGCGTGTCCGAGTCCTTCTCCGTACTGGTCCACACGATATCGTACCTCGCCGAGAAAGTCCCGTTGTAACCGGAATTCCTTTTCTGCTTGACAACCAGCGCAGGGTCCAGGTAGAACGTCTGGACATAATTCGAGTAAAGCCATTCTTCCGCACTCGGGATCCGCGAGCCTTCGGGGCACAGCGCTTTCGCCTGTTCCCAGGTAGAATACGCGGTTTCGCTGTAATGTTCGAACGACACATCCAACGTCGACTCATCCCAATCCGAGACGCAGGTGATTCCGGGAAGCGTCGCATCGGGGCAGCGGGTCGATTCTATGATCTTGTCCTTCCAGTCCGCAAAGAATCCGTCGAACACCGCCGTCTTCCCTTCGACCTTGTCGAGAGCCACGGTGCTGTCGCCGATGGGGGCACGGATAACCATGGTACTGGAATAGCCCCTGATTTCAAGCGGGGTGCCGCTTTCCGGAGTCACGGAGCGCAACCAGATTACCCTGTAGAGATCGCCGCTCCTACTCGTTTGCGAGTGGTTAAACGTGTACTTCGTACCGTTCCTGGTTATCACGTAGTCGTCATTGCCCTCGTATACGCCTCCGACAAGACTCTTCGGATCATCCAGCTCGGCAAAGGAAGCGCTTATAAGGCCCCGACTTACGCGGCCCCATCCGTAATTTGCATCCGTATAGCTGCCGACGCAGCCGTAGAGCGTGGTATCCGCATCGTCCCAGAAGAGGCTCGTCTTGTTCGATCCGTCCCTACAGTAGTCGGTCTTGAATTTGTTGCGCACGATAGCACGGCGGACACTCAATTCGTACTCGGAAGCCCTTGTCCATTTCGGGAAAGAACACTTGTAGCCGACGCCGTCGTACTCGACGACCTCGCCCATGTTCGCCTTTTCGCAAAGGTTCCCATTACGTACAGGTACAGGCAGCTCCGATATTGACGGGATTTCCCACCAGCAGTTCGAACCGCTCCACTTGGTCCTGCAAATAAAGTAAATGCCGTCGTATTCCTTCACGTATCCTTCGAGACCCGCATTGCAGACATCCCCGTAGTAGTTGGGTATCAGGACCTCTTCCCAGTTAGAGCTCCTGGCAGTCCCCTTGCATTCAAAGTAGCCCGTCGAATCGTGATGCGCCTTCTTGTTCAAGGTCAGGCTATTGCAACGGCCAAGGAAGTAGGTGAACCTGTCGATTTCTTCCCAGGCATTTTCGTAGCACTGGTAATACTTGCCATCGACAACGGCTGTTTCCATGTCGCGTTTCTCGTTGCACAGGCCCTCATGCTTCCGGACAAAGACATTCACCGGATTGGTCCATCGCTCGTCCTCGGGAATCTGAGATGTCCATTCGTACTGTCCATCCGGATGCCAGTAGTCCTTATGCGCAACGCAGGCGTAGTAGGTCGAATCGTAGAGCACGCTGTCGCCCTCAACCTCATCCGTACATGTCCCATACAGGTAGGGTACTCCCTGCTTGTCGGCCATCTTGCTCCAGTCCGTCTTCGCGGAATCGCAGACGTAGGCGGCACCGTTATATTCGACCGTATCGCGCAGGGCGAAGGTACACACGCCCCTCTCCGTTTCGAAATCGGTCAGCAGGCGCCACTTGAACTTGTTGATGACACGCGAGTTGCCATACCACTCGTTATCGCAGACGAGAATACGCTTGTAATACACGCTCTTCTTGTTCTTGACGCTCGCGGTATCCTTGTAGCTTGCGCTGTCGCAGGCCGGAAGTCCAAACGACGTCACCCATACTTCCCTATATTCCTCAGCTGCATTCTGGGCAAAAAGGTTGTCCGCAAATTCATCTTCGGACAGGAGGTCGCGCCACGTTTTTCCGCTACCGACAGCGGAGCGCAAGTTGCTGTAGCAGCCATAGAACGTGGAATCGGGCTTTTCAGAAAGGCACAGCTTATAGAGCAAGTCTTCCAGCGACAACAGGATATCATAACCGGAATCCTGGTCCAGATTCACCTGCTTCCTGTTTTCGTAGTCAAGCAGGTCATACATTTCGCGGAGCGCCTTCTCCTTCGCGCGGGTCAGGTAGAACCCGTCCTCCTGCACCAGGAATTCCGTACGTTCGCTCAGGAGCCCGGCAGTAAGCCTGAGCACCGGATGCTTCGTCACGTCCATGTCCACGTACTGTTCGAATTCCATCTTGAGCCTGCTCGAGGAATCCTTATAAGCGCAGGTATACCTTATCCGCAGGAGAGGCGAAGCGAACACCATGGAATCGGACTCGAAGACAATGAAGCCGCCCCGTTCCCTCATCATTTTCGTATCGACGTTCCCGATCGAGTCAAGGTTCTCGTCGAGCAGGGTCACCTCGATACCGGTCGGAACCAGCGGCGCAGGCAACTCAAAAGTCCCTCCCAGCGCCGTCCATCGGTTTTCGCGAGTTTCCCTATCCTCGATATACTTGCCGCCACTCGAAACGCCCGGCTCTCCATCGGTACACGCGCCCAAGAAGGCGAACATGCAGCACGCTGCCATCAGGAGCAATGTCTTCATACACAATTTCATCATTCATCCCCCCTGTCCTTGAAGCACAGCGTCTGCACGCCGGGATAGAGGTCGTCGGGGCACTCGATGACACGGCTCAGCGGGCCATTGTTGTCCTCGTAACGGATCTCGTAGCAGTAGTGCGTCTCCGAATCCTTCGTCGCCGAAGTCCAGTAGATATCGTAGAGGTAGGTCGTGCCGTTATAGCGTACTTTCAGGGGGCTATCCTGGTTGTCGCGCGCATCGACCGGGAAAATCTTCAGGAAATCCGCACTCCATTCGCTCGTATCGGGGACATGGTAGCCAGCCGGGCAGAAGCCTTCCGCCTTATTCCAGTCCATGTACGAATCCTCCCCCACATGCGTCAGCTGCGCTCCGAACGCCGGATACGGACTTTCCGGATGCGTATACCGGGCGACAAACCCATCGAAACTCGCGCTCTTCCCGCTAAAGCCATCTATCGCGACCGGGTTTTCGCCGCGCTTGCCCGAAAGGTAGGGCTGCTGGTTCCTGAACAGGGCACCGTATTCTTTTTCCCCGACGGTAGCCGTCACATGGTCCATATCGTAGCGGTAGGCGTATCCCTTTATCTTCTGGAACGCGAACACGAAATCGCCTATCCTCTTTTCGACAGTGCTGTCATCCACGAATACGCCCCCGTCGAACACTCCCTTGCCGTAGTATTCGTCCCTGGTAACACCCATGAGGTCCCATTCGCGCTTGCCAGCATCGCATGCGATATAGGATTCCAGCGGTTCCTTCCAGTATATCCGCGTTCCCTTGCTGCCGTTATCGCATTCGCCCTCGTGCTCGACCCTGTGCACATAGAGTATGGTATCGGTGGAGTACATTTTCCTCCACATCTAGCCGTTGCAAGTCCAATAGGTCCCCTCCACGTTTTCGATCCTGCCATCCGTGGTGTCTGTACAAAAGTAACCGTTCTTCTTGTACAGCGGAACGCTATCCGCGGGCAGCTCGTACCAACGCTCCCGCAACCAATCGCAACGATAAACCTTGTCCCCATACAGCAAAAGCTGGTACTCCACGCAGCGGCGCAAGTCCTCGACGGGCGGCACAACCTCCTCTTCAGTCAGGGCGGACCACGAAAAACCGCCGTTGCAGATAGAATACTTATCGCCGTACTTGACGATTTCGCCGCCCTCGCCCTCGTCTCCGAAATAGGCCGGAGCCACAATGGGAACCCACTCCATGTTGCGGCATTCATAATATTCGCCCTCGGCAAATTCCACCTTTTCCCACTTGCGGTTGATGGTACATGCGCCGAACAAATCCTCCACCGTCGTTTCAACGACAGAATCCCTGGATGTCGTATCCGCAGGCTTGTCTCCGCCCTCGGGGATGCTATCGGCTTTACAGGCGGGAAGCGCGTCGACACCCACAATCATCTTTGCGGCAATGTAAAGGCGCCTTGCGAGATCGGTCATGTTCGCCGTCGCGGAGCCGGCCGTATCGCACCGGGATTCTTCGAGCCCGTAGTACTCGATAAGCTCATCCGTGATTTTTTTTGCAGGCAGGACATCGTCCCATCTCTTGGAACCGCCGACCGCGGAAGAAAGCTTCTTGAAGTTCCTGTAGAACGTCGAATCCCCGTTAAAGAAAAGGCAGTACTGGTACGCCAGGGCCTCGAGCGTATCGGTGCCGTAGGGGGTGTTCGAGATTTCATACGCGAATTCCCGTTCCGGATCCAGCAGCTCATGGATAGCCCCGTACACATGCTTCCTCGCCAAGTTGAAGGATTCGCCTTTCTCCTGCACAAGCTTTTTCAGGCGATCGCTTTCGAGCGCATGGTAAAAATCGACATTCACCGTCCCAGTGTTCACGAGGTTCGCGTAGGCGCTGAACTTCATTTCCTCGGACTCCTTCACGTCCCTGAAGCGGCAGGTATATTCAAGCAGCGCAAGTCCCGTCGGGAACTCCATGGCGGGCGCCTTGTACGTAAACTCGATCCTGTTGCGCTCAATGCGGGCCGTAACGGACTTCAATTTCTTCAGGTCGGTCGTGAGCGAGAATATTTCCAGCTGTACCGGTTCCAGATTGGACGCCAGATTGAACCTTCCTCCAAGTTCGCGATTCACGTTGCTGTAAACTGACGAATCGAGGCTGTCAGCACTCTCTTCCATCCCGAATTCCTTGTCCAGGTCCCGGCAGTCGCCCGCATAGTACGTTTCACTGCCAAAGCACGCGACCATCAGCGCGGCGCAGCAAAGCAGCAAGGCCCATGCGCGCAACGATGTCAAAGCTTTTCCCATGGTTTCTCCTCTTCTTCGACCGTTGCCGTATCCGGGATGCCACCGGGATAGACCGAGTCGATGACAGCCTGGCTGTCCGTCCACTCGTAGCCCATCACATAGGCGCTTGCATACCCGAACCCCGGCCAGATTCCGACCGTATCCCTGTAGGTGTACGAATGGCAGATATAGGGCGTGTTCCGGAACTCATAGATATCGCCGAGGCGGTACGAATCGCATTTCGCGAACGTATTCCTGATGACGACATCCATGTTGTCCGTTTCCTCCCAGCCGATCAGGCCGCAATGGTAGAATACAGAATCTATCTCGACGACCCTCTCGTTGCCATACACGCACATCCCCAGTTTTCTTTCCAAATCCGTCACGGTCCTCCAGTGGGGTTCCACATTCAAGGTCGAATCGTGCGGACGGTCGCACACGAACACGGTATCGTAGAAATCGCTCCTGCGGTTCGGATTGGCAATCGAATCGCCGAGGCGGTCCGCCGTGCAGTATTCCATCCCGTATGCATTTTCCCAGAAATTCGGGACATAATCGAACGGACGGTTGATAGAAATCCCTCTCACGCCATCCCAGTCCATCATATTGAAGCTCCGCACAAGTTCATCGGCCGCACGGACGCGGAAAAGCGTATCGCCCCACTCCCCCGCCTCGATGGCCTTCCTCATTTCCCTGAAATCGCTATAGAATACGGAATCCGAGACAAAGTAACGGCAGTAGATATAGGGAAGGAACTCGTAGCCGGTATTGTTATAGCCGCGATTCCTATAGTCGTAATTATCTATCCCGAAAAAGTCATCCAGCCTCGCATAGGCTTCTGCCCACGCGGAATCGTAGGACATCGACAATTCGTCCATCAGCTTTTCGATTGTCCCGACAACCGCTGCCGTATATATATTCAGCTGCGGACTATAGTCGTCCACCTTCGCATATCCCGAAAATTCCATTTCCTTGTTGCTTGTCGCCATGTAAATCCTGAGATAGGCCGCGTGCACGGCAACAGGATCCGTCACGAAAAGGTCCACAAGGTATCCTTCGCCCATCGGCTTCGCCGGGACCGTCTTTATCACCTGGAACGAGGAATCGAGAAAAGTGACATTCACGACCTCCGGGACAATATTGTACTCGAAGGACACATGCACATAGTATGGCATCGGGGTATCGTCATAAGCCCCATCCGAACCTGACGGGTTGGAGGATTCGCCATCGGAACAGGCGACGAAGGGCAGCAGCGCAAGAACGCATATGAGGATACGGTACAACATTTGTTCTAAATATATAAACCTAGAGGCCACTTCTGCACCCCTTTCCTCCCCCCATTTTTGCACTTTGTCATCTATTTGCCCCCCTGTACGGCATTTTTTCCCATCAGAACGGAAAAAAATGATTATTTTAGTAAGTGAAAGGCTGAATCATTCAACCCCTCATTTGCAAGGTAGATATGTCCGCAAAAGTAACGAGCAGCGACAAAATTGAAGATTTGTTCCCGGAAACCCCCGTCCGGAAGATAATCACGCCGATCGAACGCCTGATGAAGGTGGAGACGACAGGCGGCATCGTGCTTATCATCATGACGCTAGCGGCCCTCCTCTGGGCCAACCTGAGTCCCGAAACATACCATCACTTTTGGCACATGCCGTTCGCGCTCACGATAGGCAGCTGGGTCGGTTCCGCCGACCTGCACTGGCTCATCAACGACGCGATGATGACGGTATTCTTCTTCAATATCGGCCTCGAAGTCAAGGGCGAAATGACCTACGGCGAACTCCGCAACCCGAAGGCGGCGAGCCTGCCCGTGATTGCGGCTGCCGGCGGCATGCTTTTCCCTGCGCTCATATACCTGCTCCTTTGCCCGCATGGCGACAACAGCGCCGCCCACGGATGGGGCGTTCCGACGGCGACCGATATCGCATTCGTAGTGGGCTGCATGGCCATTCTCGGCAAGAAGGTGCCGCATGCGCTCCGCGTGATGATTTTGACCCTTGCCATCGCCGACGACATCGGCGCCATTCTCGTTATCGCGATCGGGTACCCGAGCGGTGACGGCATCAACTTTATCGCGCTCGGTTCCGGATTCGCGCTCCTTATCCTTATCAACGTGCTGTTCCGCATCGGAGTCCGCAACCTGCTGCTGCACGGCCTTATCGGCATCTCGGTGTGGGCGTTCTTTGTGAAGAGCGGCGTGCACCCGACCATCGCGGGCGTGCTGCTCGGCCTTTCCGTGCCGGCGAAGCCCGTGCTCGCGAAGGGCAAGCTCGCGCATTTCGCGGGCGACGTGGGCGGCGTGCTTTCGGGCGAGGCGAAGGACCGCAACGAACAGTACGAAGTGTTTACGCTGCTGAAGCGCGGCGCACGCGAGAGCATCTCGATGCAGGAACGCTTCTTCAAGCCCCTCGTGCCGTGGGTGAACTTCTTTATCATGCCGCTGTTCGCGCTCAGCAACGCGGGTGTCGAAATCAAGCTGGGCGGCGTGGAAGTCCCGGTGATGGGCGCCGTCGCGCTCGCGCTTATCCTCGGCAAGCCTATCGGAATATTCCTCTTCAGCCTGCTCGCCGTGAAGATTGGCATCTCGGTGAAGCCCAGCTACAGCTGGAAGGTGCTGTGGGGCGGCGGCATGCTCGCGGGTATCGGCTTTACCATGGCGCTCTTCGTGGCGAACCTCGCCTTCGACGTGGGCGACCGCCAGGATTCCGCGAAGCTCGGCATTCTGCTCGGCAGCTTCTGCGCTGCAATTCTCGGTACGATATACATGAACATCGTGTCGAAGCCGAAGAGCGAAGGCTAGCCCCGGCATCCAGGTGCCCCATTTCGTCTACATGCTGCGATGCGCGGGAGGCCGTATCTACACGGGCTACGCCGTCGATGTGGAGGCGCGTTTCGAACAACATAAATCCGGCAAGGGCGCCAAGTTCACCAAGGCGTTTCCGCCGGAATGCATATTGCGCAAGTTCGAACTCGAAAGCCACGGCCAGGCGCTGCGCCTGGAAGCCCGCATCAAGAAGCTGCCGCGCGAACGCAAGGAGCTGCTCGCCGCCGGCGACGAATCCATCGCCGCGGAACTGATTGCTTCGCTTAGTTCATGATCAAATCGGCCACCAGGAACACGGCCATGGTGACGCTCGCGACGCTCACGAAGCGCTGCACGAACTTGTTGCCCTTCTTCCTCTGCGTGAAGCTGCCGAGGTAGCCGCCGAGCCAGGCGCCTGCCGCCATCACGATAGCGATGGGCCAGTCGATCTTTCCCATGACTCCGAGCGCCACGGTGCTCACGAGCAGAAATACGTTGGTGAGCGAGTTCTTGAGCGCGTTCACGTGGACGGCGTCCATGCCGGTGTAGCGCGTGAGCCCGAAAATCTGCACGAATCCCACGCCCACCTGCACGATGCAGCCGTAGATCGCGATGCCGAAGAATCCGAGCGCGCCTTTCCAGGTGAGCTTTTCGGGCGGCGTTTCCGGCGGCTTGCCGAGGATGTCCTTGCGGATGTTGCCCATGACGACGACAAGGCAGATGACGACCGCGAGGATCGCCTGGAACATCTTGTCGCCGATGCGCACGAGGAAGCACGCGCCCACGAGCGCGCCCAGGAAGGTGGGAATCGCGAGCTGCACGAAGATTCTCTTGTTCAGGTAGCCGTGCTTCATCAGGTTGAACGCGCTGCTGAAGTTCCCGATGATGAGCCCAATGCGGTTCGTGCCGTTCGCGACGGTCGCTGGCATGCCGAGGAATATCATGATGGGGAGGCTGAGCGTGGAACCGCCGCCCGCGATGCTGTTGATGAGGCTCACTACCGCGCCCAGCACGAAGAACGCCGGGTACTGCGCATACTGCCACACTTCGGATTCAATCATTTCGCGAGTTCCTTCTCGAGGAACTTCTTGTTGTCGAGCACCTTGCCCTTCTGGGGATTTTCGGGATATTCGGCCAGGCACTTTTCCAGCGGTGCAATGGCATCTTGCAGCAGTTTTTTCTTCTTGGCGGCATCCTTGAGCTTCTGCGCCTTCGCGAATATCTGCGAGGTTGTTTTACGCTGGGCGTTGCAGAACGCGGTCGCGAGTTCGTTATACTTCGCGTTCGCTTCCTTGCGCAGCTTGCTCGCCTTGAGCTTGATGAGCAGCGACTTGGCCTCGGCGAACTTCGACGCTGCAATCAGCGTGTCGGCCTTCGCGAGAGCTTCAGCGGGATCGTGGTTTTCCCAGTATTTCGCCGCTTCGGCATCGGCGGACTGCATCATTTCCTTGACGTGGTCGGTGTATTCCTGGATGCGGAGTGTCTCTTCGAAGTCGCCGTAGCGCATGCGGAATTCTTCGATTTTCTTGAGAGCCTCGGCGAATTGCGCCTGGTCATCGGCCAGGGACTTGATTTGCGCGAACTCCTTTTTCGCCTTCTCGAGCGTATTGGCGAACGCGTTCTGCTTCTGGACCTTGGCCCAGTTCTCCAGGGAATCGCCCGGGGCGAGCGCGATCAGGCTGTCCGCAATTTCTGCCACCATGCTGTAGGCAGCCTTCACGCGGTTCATGTTCTGGATGGTGAGCACCAGCGGCTCGAATTCCTTCGCTTTTTCGGCACGCGTCTTGCCGAACTCGTTCAGCATGGAATCGGCCTGCGACTCCCAGGTTCCCCAGAGCGGCTTGATGACGCGAAAGCGCTGCAGGTAGGCCGTCGCGGAGTCGGTGAGGCCAACTGCGTAGAGCGAGTCGGCGTGTGCAAACACGCGGGCGGCGAGGGCCGGAAAGTCGGTGTAAGGGTCGGGTGCAGCAATCGCGGCTGCTTCCGGTGAGGTGCATACAACGTTATCTGCACCCCTGTCGCCGTTTACGACCGGCACGGAATCCGGAGTCGAAAGCCTGTAGCGGTCGAGCGCGTCCGACGTGAAGGCGACCTGCCCTTCGCCGGTAGCGGTCTTCGATGGAGCAGCCTTCGTCGATGTCGTGGTTTGCGGTTTGCCTTGTTCGGAGGCCTGTTGCACAGTTTCGGTCGCCTGCTTCGGCGCATCGGCCGTCGCAACATCGGCAGCGGGCATATCTGCCGGCTGCAGCACCGGGGCTTCCGTAGCGGGGCACGGAGCATTCCCCGCGCAGGCGCTGAGCGCAAGCGCTGCCGCCGCAATCAGGGTTGCAAGTTCAAGTCTTTTTGTCATAGGTTACTCCGCCTCGATAGGCACGAATGCGCCGCCGTCCATTCCTTCCGGCAAATCCCAGTCGTCGTCCTTCGGCATTTCGGCAGGCTTTTCGGCCGGGGCCTTCGCAGGAGCCGGCGCAGGCGTTGCAATTTGTGCGGGCGCTGCTGTTTGCGCGGGCGCTGCGGCTGGGGTTTCGGCGGCAGGCGCCGGGGCAGGGACCTGCTCGGGCGCGGGCTGCGCG
>JAEEGJ010005476.1_pt1 | contig 39861 bp, 35 predicted proteins | sample 8958761 | NCBI WGS metagenome assembly JAEEGJ01 (sample SAMN16246546, study PRJNA631951) | gut metagenome | biome: gut microbiome; feature: rumen; material: RS-attached | host: Bos | place: Iran: Karaj | collected 2018-10 | reverse complement strand
GGAGAATAGTCACCTTCTTCAAGAACTTTATGGTCCGGACATTTCTCCGACAATAACTTTACAAGAGTGCTCTTACCGCTTCCTTGTATACCTTCAACGAAATATGTCATCTTCATATTACCTGCCGCTTTCCCAGATCCTTTTCCCCAAAACCTATTTCCGTATTCTCTTAATCACTTTTCCTGATGATTATTTTGACTTCAAAGGTTTTGTTTTCTGTTTTCGCGGGCTATCACTTATTGTTTTCGAAAAAGGGATACTCTTTTTCTGCTTTAGCATTTGATCGAAAACTACGTGTTCTCTTTTCTTTTTCCCCATAATCAAAATCGCTTCCTTCAAACACTATTCTTTAAATTGTTCTTTAGTAATACTTTCTGATTATTATTCTTTCCATCTACCTTCCGTACACGGTCATTATATCATTCGCTATTATCTCCTGTTTTATTCAGGTTCCTCATGATCTTCTGAAGATCCTTAAGCTCCATCCTGTTTACGGCAAGACAGTAGCACGCAGTCTTACTTCCGTCATCAAAACATTCCAACAAACGATCCAATATTTTCTTCTTTTCGAGTTGTTCAGCATGATATGCGTCAATTCCGATTTCTTTAGCTTTCTGCATATCCCGTCTCTGGTTTCTGTGTAGCACAAGGGTATCGTAGCTGTCAAAGCCTTCATAATGCCTGCACGGATATTCCGGACATTCAAAGCAGTACTGAAGACCTCCATGCATTACGCTGCACGGAGCCATCGGACAGACCTTCGCACAAAAACTTTCTTTAAAGCAGCCGTTACAGTTTCCTTGCAGACGATAACCGCATAGTCCGCAGTTCAAGCCGCACAGAGAAAACAAGTCATCGGTTCTGTTAAAATCTTTAAGGCTCATAGTGTCCTCTTATTTCTTCTGATTGCTGCAAGCCTGTCCATATCGCCGTGCTCTATCTCCTGCTCCAGAGCCTTGATGATCTTGTCCTTTCTATTCAAAAAATCAGGGCCGGACAGATGAATGCCGGAGGTATGGTGGGTATTGAAATAGCAGTCACAGGTCAGATGTTCTACGAAGACCTTTAATTCGATCAGCATCTCCTTCTCCGTAAGCGGAGTAAACTCACCACGCTCTGCTTCTTCCAGCAACGGAGTCCCCGGAAACAGGGTCAGTCCACCGGTTCCGACAAGGATCGGTTTGCACTTACTAAAAAGCTCTGCGGAATGAATGGCATGATCCATGCTGTGCTCCTTCCCGGCAACGCCATTTAAGAAACATAGCCAGAAATCGATTCCCGCTTCCGTGAGCTTTGCGCACTGCTCGGTAATATCTGCCGCGCTGCAGTTTTTGTTGACACGATTAAGCGTCCAGTCATCACCGCTTTCCGACCCCAGTGATATTTCACGAAGTCCCAGTTCCTTAAGAGACTTAAGCTGCTCCACAGTCTTATTCTTTATATCTGTCACTCTGGTACATGCATAAATGTACTCCATCTTCGGGAGATACTTATTGATCATCTCTAAGATAGGCATGAGTTTGTCATAGGTCATGCAAAGGGGATTCGCTGAAAGAAGCTGGATCGTCTTTGCGTTCGGATCCGTTTCCGCAAGTTCCTTAAGGTCCTCTTCGATCCACTCCATAGGAGACATCTTAAACGGGACATCTTTATACATCGTGCAGAATTTGCACTTATTATGCGTACACCCTTGCGTTATCTCTAAAAGCGGCCATGTAGGCCAGTAGGGATTTCTGTATACGGTTCCTGTAAAATGCATAAAGCCTCCTTACTCCGCAAACGGTGCGGCAAGTTCATTTACGATATCTTCACAGGCATCGATACTCTTTATCAGACCGGTGAGGTTATTTACCGTATTGACTCCTGCATCCAGATCTCCCTTATACATGCCATAGAAGAAGCTGCCCTGCGGAGGATTCATGTCACCGCGTTTGTTCGCCTCAACACCTTCCTTGCCATACTTGTGCGGCGTTGTGCGCCAGCGGGCAAAGCCGTCCTGCTGAGTATAAACCAGAAAATCATCCGGATGCGTGTCCATGATATCCTTCTTCACATTGTCTGCGGCACGGCATTCTTTCGAAAGGATAAAACGTGTGCCAACGAAGACGCCTTCCGCTCCGACCACCTTTGCAGCTCTCGCCATTTTTTCATTTACGATCCCGCCTGCAGCAAGCACAGGGATGGAAACATATTCTGAAAGAAGGGCCGTTGCAGCTGTTGTACCTGTTGTGAGAGAAGGCATGCATCCGCCCTCATCGCATCCAGTCGCAACTATAATATCCGCACCGCCTTTTTCCGCCTCGATTGCGCCACGCACACTCGGATTCGATTCTCTTGCGATGATTATAAAACCATCCTTTTTCCACTGTCTGTACTCATCGGGTGCAATGCTTCCAACGGCTACAAGTACCTTTACGCCCTCCTCTTTGGCAAGTTCGATCATCGCCTTGGAGAAGCCATAAGGATCCATATCAGAAGGGAACACATTAATGCCAAAAGGCTTATCAGTCAGTTCCCGCGTCCTGTGGATTGCCTTTCTCATTTCTTCCACAGTCTCCTCCACCGTTGTTACCATTTCCGTAGAGCCGGCACTGGTTCCGAGTACACCAAGCCCTCCGGCATTCGATACGGCAGCGACCAGTTCAGGGGATGTGATCCATGCCATCGGTGCCTGGATCACCGGTTTTGTAATTCCTAAAATCTCACACACTCTGTTCATCTGAATACCTCCATTCTTTACAGTTCAAATACGAAATCTTCTATTGGTTTTCTTTTATAGTGCCAGGCATTTGCCTTAGCCTTTTCATTCGGATAGCCAAGCCCCAGCATCATCACGGGAATCATATGATCGGGAAGACCATATGTATCAACTACCGTCTTTGAATCAAAGCCCCTGATCCATATGGTATGCACCCCAAGTTCCTCTGCCTCGTACATCATTGTGGTTGCCGCTATGCTGGCATCCTGCTCGCCGGAGTTGTAATTCCTGTAGTACTGATCTCCGGGGTTTGTCCATACCTCCCGGGCATCGTAGCAGACCAGGATCATAAGAGGAACATTGTAATGGAAATGTGTTACAGTCTTCAGCTTTTCAAGTCCATCTTTGCTTCTGATCAGGTAAAACTTCTGCGGCTGGTAATTGCAGGCAGTTGGAACGACCCGTCCCGCTTCAAGTATCCTGTCCAGTTTTTCCTGTTCCACCGGACGGCTGTCAAAAAATCTTTCAGAATATCTTTCTTTCGCGAGTGTTAAAAAGTCCATCTCAATACCTCCGTGCTTTACTATCTATGATCGTATTTTCGCATATACTCTTGATTCAATAAAGCTACACAGTTATAATTATGTTGTATTTTGCTACATATTTAATATATTGTAGTAACAGTGGAGGGGTCATGGCTGAACGAACCAAAATCTGGATTGCAGACAAGATGAAGGAATTGATGAAGCATAAATCCATCGAAAAAATCCGCATCACGGAGATCTGTGAAGCGGCTGAGATCGAACGCTCTACCTTTTATTATCATTTCCAGGACAAATATGAGCTTGTCGCCTGGATATTTTTCCAGTCAGCTTACAAAACGGATGTGATATCCATTGAATCCGCTGCGCAGAGCATGAACCATATGAAACAGGATTTCATCTTCTACAAACGCGCCTACGAAGACAATTCCCAGGCTCCTATGTGGGCTTATATGCTTGAATACTTTGTTGAACGCTATACGCGTCTTGCAAAAGAAAAGCTGGGCACCGATACTCTCGATACCCAGACTCTGTTTTCAATACGGTTATATTGCTATGGCACGCTCGGAATGACCCGAGAATGGCTCCTTAACGATAACATCACCCCTGCGGAAACCGCTGTTAAAATGATGTTTGACTCCATGCCGGATTCGCTTAAAAATATACTCTTTGGCTAAGCCCTTCGTACAATTATTTTCCAGAATAACGTGCTAACACTTCATCCCGACAAGCCGGAAGTTGTACTTTATTTCCAAATAACCTGTACTATGTGATCAGAGTATCCCATCAAATCTGCTCGCTCTGCAGTCGCAATAAGATATTGAATCCATTCAGAATAAGATTTCTCAGACATGGAATTCACATATTTGTTTATTATCTGTGATATACCATCTTGTGCAAATCTGCATACTTTATGAGCATCATTTTCTTTACACACTGCATCTATCAGCTCGTCCACCATGCTAATTGTATCGAGAAGTCTGGAAGACCCGGTATTATCCGTCACCAATGCGTTTTCTCGATCATAGCCTATAGCGGCTATTTCACTCGCTGGATCTTCTGACATGAAAATCTCATGGATTAATGGTGCATCTTGAAGACAAAAAGCAATAAATACAGGAGCCCCTGGCTTCGCTATTCTCAGCGCCTCCTTACATGCTCGTTTTCGGTCATCAAAATCCTTCATGCTGTAAATAGGCCCCATCACTAACACAAGATCGTATTCATTATCATTAAGGAAGTGCAAATCCTTTGCATTTCCTTCAAACACCCTGATACGATCATTCCCAGCAAAATCCTCTTTCATCTGATTTACGTATTCAGGAGTTAGTTCTACAGCATCAACATTATATCCTTCATCTGCCAAAGCCTTTGTATACACTCCGCCTCCGGCACCTACATCAACAATCTTTCCTTCAGGAGGTAGGAATTTATGCAAATAATGCATTGTTATTATGAATTCGGTTTCATGGGCTTTAGTATAGGTCAGTCTTTTCCCTTCGGGAAAACCGGTATATTGCTCTATTACTTTTCTCTCCTGCTCATTCAATTCATTAATCATAGATTCTCACTCCCGTTAAACAGATATTTGTCGCAAATCTCTTAAACAGAATATCCCAAATTAATATCAAAAGGTGCAATCAGAAGTTTTTGCAAATCTTTTTTGTAGTTTTCAAAAAAGATTTTTATTGCCTTGCCATAGTTTTCTTTTGTGTCAAACTCCCAGTATGAGTAGTACTTTACGCACTTTACAATTTTGGTTAACTCCCTTGGCGGCTCACCAAGTTCGATTCCGTCTATGGTGTAAAATCTCTTGAAATACTTAAGAGACATGCAGCCTTCACATTTAAGTTGATGTGTAGACATCTCCTCAATCTTTGTTTCAAATTGTTCGATTTTATCAGGCTTAACCTGAAAGAGTTTCATCTCAATAAAGGTCTTTTTCATTTCATGTCCCCCACAAATACCGATTTGTCTTAATCGAGAATACTGGAATATACAATCACTTTCCTGCAAGTTTTAAGAATTTCTTTTCGTTCATCTGCTCGTTTGTAACATACTTCCCATCATGGAATAACGCATAATTAGTGATCGGTGTCGGCGCATTCTGTGCTTCTACTTTGTTTTCAATATGTATTGCCTTGAATGCAATACCATTTTCTTTTGCTGTCTGCTCCAAAACCGGAACATATTTTGCATTGAACGGGCACTGATTCGTGTAGTACAGAACATATCCCTTCTCGCCTATATAGGGATGCTTTGCACATTCCTTAAACTTGGGAATCACCACCTCTTCATCAAATGGCAGATACCAAAGCTGGATGCCGTTATCTGCCACATCACCTACAATAAATCCTTTGTATTTCAGGAACTTCGGATCGGCCAGGAAAGGCATTTTCTTTGCAGCGCACAAAATGCACAGCCCCTTCCTGCCCTTTTCTTTGCTGTCCTCAATGCAGGATGCCATCAAATCCGTGGAATATCCATGCCCTTTGAAAGAACCCGACACCCACAGACAGTCAATATACATATATCCATCTGCCTCAATCGGAATCCACGCATTTTCGGCCGGAATATATTCAATAAAACATTTGCCGCGTTCCACGCTTTTTAAAAAAATCAGCCCTTCATCAAATCTGTCCAAAAGCCATGCCTTTTTGGAAGAAACCTGAACATCCTTATTATTAGATATTGCACAGCAAATATGCTCTTTTTCGATATTATCTTTTGTTACCCGGATATATTCCATGATCGCTCCTCCTATAATATGCTATTCTCGTTAAGTATTCTCAAAGAACTCTATTGTTCGTTTACATACATCAACCATAGTTTCATCTGATGGCAGATGTTTACTGTCTATCTCTACGGTGGTAATAGGGCCTGCAAAGATTTCTTTTGCTTTGGTAAAAACTTTTCCTGCCGGAAAGAATATGTCATTTTCCGATGCGATTATCAAAAGCGGAGACGTAAACGATGTCATTTCTTTCTGCTTATATTCCTTTGGCGGCCGCATTTCCATTTTGCAGCAAGGTGCCTTTTAATGCGTTTATACATGGCACAAAACGTCAATGTTATCGAAACCGAAAGAAGTATTGCCACAAAGAAATTTACTGTGTGGTTCATTCCGATTTTGTCCAAAGCGTACTGCCAAAACACAAGTATCGGGAAATGGATTATGTAGTATAAATATGATATTTCCGAGAAGAATCCCGTAACATCATTTCTAAAGTCAAGCCATAGGGAACCTATACAGAATAAAGCCGGCACTCCTAAAATAAAAGCTAAATAATTAAATACTGTAGTAAGTCGGTAGAAGCCCTCTGTGTATTCAACCAGATAGACATATAAAGCAGTTGATATTAGAAATAGCGGCACTATAAACCACTTCAGTTTCTTTATCTTCTCGATGTAATTCTTATCACTGTAGAAGTAGTATCCCAGCAGGAAGAGGAATAAATACGTATGGACCGGTTCACCAAATAGTCTTATTTTAAATGTGGCTATTGACGCCAAAGTCAATACGATAAAGCAAATCAGGCCAAGGCCCTCTCTCTTCTTGACAGGTATAATTTCCACTATTTTGATTACTACACAAGCCTCAATAGAAATAATTATTAGGACCGGAAGGAACCACATGTGGGCCACTGCAAAGCCACCATCATTACCTGTTAAGTCAGTTATCCTCGTAAAAAAGACTTTGTAATGCTCAAAATAATTGCCGATATACCCATTATGTGTAACATCAGCAAAGTAACTAAGCACAGGGTTTATCAACAAAAGGCCAAGAATAAATGCTATTCCCAATTTTTTTAATCGCTCTACTATAAAGCCAAAGTATCCCCTCTTTTTCAAAGAAAAGCCGGCAGATACTCCTGCCAGAAGGAACAACAAGGGCATAAGCCAGGGTGCACAGGACAAAACAAGTGCTGCAATGGGTTTGCTTTGTTCAAAAAATATATAAAAGTCTTCTCCCCAGATGTTATACGACATTGCCGCATGATAAGGTATCAGCAGAAATACACATATCCACCTGAGATTATCTATGTAGTTAATTCTATTCCCGTGTGAAGTTGATTTAGTCACCATAATTTTTCCCCCATAGTATATTATTTGGTTAATGAACCACTAACCCCGTCCCCTAGGGCCACTAAAGTGTGTAGCCGATTAAGAGGCGAAGGGTGTTTTCTGCGCCGTCTCTATGACTTCTTTCGTAGCCGTGAGAAGCGTATACGCCTGCACCGATAAGGCCGTGCTTTAAATCGTTTCCTGAGCGAAGTGTGGCTTCAACGTCGCTTCCGTAGTGAGGATAAATATCTACTGCGTAGTCAGCGCCTGTGTTCTTTGCAGCCTCGGTAAGGGCCTTAACGATTTCGTAGCTGTAAGGGCCACCGCTGTCTTTTGCACAGATTGAAACCTGCCTTTCGGTACATGTAAGGCCGTCGCCCACACATCCCATATCAACGGAAATTGCTTCGGTGCAGTTATCGGGCACGCTTCCACATCCGCCATGGCCAACTTCTTCAAATACAGTGATGTGAGCATAAAGCGCTCTTTTCGGAACTGCCTTTGTTTCTTTAATGTACTTAGCAAGGCCAAGTAAAATACCAACGCTTAACTTATCATCTAAGAATCTTGACTTAATATAACCTGACTTTGTAACTCGTACATTTGGCTCAAAGCACACGATGTCTCCAACCGAAATGCCAAGTTTCTCCGTATCTTCTTTCTTCTTTACATCCTCATCAAGAACCACTTCGCATGTTTCCCATGTTCTTTTTTCTTCATCATATTTGCCATTAACGTGAATGGATGCGTTCTTTAACTGGAAGGTTCCTTCGTAGATTCCGTTAAACTTTGTGACAACTCTTACGTTCTCGGTTTCAGCGTTATTGGGGTTCATTCCTCCAAGATTTGTAAGCTGAAGCCTTCCGTTTTCTTTTATGGTAGCAACCATACCGCCGAGGGTATCCACGTGGGCTTCAAGTAAAAGACCGTTCTTTTTGTCTTTTCCGGTAAGGTCTACAATCACGCCGCCTTTGTTTGTAAGGGTTGCCTTAAATCCGAGAGTTTCAAATTCTTTCTTTACCCAATCGGCCGCTTCTTTTGTGTAGCCTGTGGGGGAATCTATATTAAGTAGTTCCTCAGTTTTTTTAACTATAAAGTCTGTATATTTTGTAAGTGATATCTTTTTCATAATCTGTCTCCTTATGTTTTTTAATTAAAAAAGACTCTTTAGATATCGTATCTAAAAAGTCTTTATTCGTCAAAGATTTTAATGAATTTCCGTTAAGTCGTTGACTATTTCTCCCGCGATAATAAGGCCTGCAACGGAAGGGGTAAAGGCAGTGGAGCCGGGAATGCTTCTACGCTTTGTGTCTTTATCGATATTTTCAGCACTCTCAGCAGGCTTTATGGGCTCTTCCTTTGAATATACTACCTTAAGTGACTCTATGCCTCTTTTCTTAAGTTCTTTCCTCATTACCTTTGCAAGAGGGCAAACTGAAGTCTCATAAATGTCTGCCACCTCAAACATTGAAGGATTTACCTTATTTCCGGCACCCATAGCTGATATAACGGGCACATTTGCTTTCTTTGCCTTTTCTATTATTGAAAGCTTTCCCGTTACGGTATCAATGGCATCCACCACATAATCATATTCTGTAAAGTCAAATTGATCTTCAGTTTCCGGAAGAAAGAAAACTTTGTATTCTCTTACAATACAATCGGGATTTATATCAAGCACGCGTTCTTTGGCCGCATCCACCTTGTATTGCCCAATAGTTTTACGGGTAGCTATTATTTGCCTGTTTATGTTTGATTCGCAAACCTTGTCATTGTCGATAAGGTCCAATGCTCCGACACCGCTTCTTGCAAGTGCTTCCACCACATATCCGCCTACGCCGCCTACGCCAAAGACTGCAACCCTTGAAGCTTTAAGCTTCTTCATTGCCGCTTCCCCGTACAGTAGTTGTGTCCTAGATAACCACTCAGGCATAAATTCTATCCTCCAACAAATCACTCCATGCTAAAAAGTCGTTTAAACCAAATATCAATATCACACATTATTATAAGTCAAAACTCGGCCGTAACAACCCCTACTTTATCTTTTTAACCATGCCTGCCAAAGGAAGAAAACTATCTGCTTTTACAATCGCAATGCCCTGCCCCTCATCTCCAAGTACAAGCATCCTGTCCCCTGCGGAAATATCAAATATCTTTCTGGCCTTTGCAGGAATAACAATCTGTCCCTTATCTCCCACAGTAACAAGGCCGAATAAATGCTTTCCTTTAGGAGGCACTCCGAGACCAAAGTTTTCATCAGACTCATAGTTGGCAAGATCGTCCAAAGAAACCCCAAAGATATCTGCCAAAAGTTTACATTTATCAAGGTCTGGAACCGTATCACCCGATTCCCACTTGGCAACTGATTGCCTTGTAACGCCAAGTTTATCCGCAATATCTTCCTGAGTCAATTGAAGCGCCTTACGCATTTGCACGAGATTATCTTTAAACATTTATTTCTCCTTTTTCTTTTTGATTCCAAGTACCGCCCATCTAAAGAAAGGAATTCTTGAAATAACCGCATATAAGCCGTAGCCAAACAAGAAACCTGCAAGCAAGCTTAAAATGTAGCAGGGAAGTGCCGGCAAAAGTTTAGGCTTTGCAATAAAGTATCCAACCGATGATATTCCAAGATAATGGAAAATATACAATCCCCAGCTATGCTTACTCATCCAAGAAGTAAAGTCAGTGCTATAATCCATAAACCTGGCCATTCCAAGAAGCATTGAAAGAGAGCCAAAGTAAGCGCATGCCGCAAACCAAGGGCCTCTGTTAATGGGCTTATCAGCGTAGTTTAATCCGCCCTTTATATAAAAGTAATATACAGCAAAACTTACGCAAAGAAGCACACCTAAAACAATTGAAGGCACCGCAAACTTTTTAAGCTTTTCAATAACTTCGTCATGTGAAAAAACAAAGTATCCAAGCATAAAGAAAACGAAGTAAAAACCGAATCTGTAAACAGAAATTATGGGAGTGTTAAGTATCTGTCCCGCACCCCAAATAGGGAAAAAGAATAAAGGAATCATCCATAACGGAGTCTTCTTTCCAAGCTCTAAAAGTTTTTCTTTTTCTATCTTTTTAATAAGCACCAACAGCACACTAAATATCCAAAGCACATGAACAAACCAAAGAATGCCGCTTCCCGAAGCCACCATAATAAAATAAATAACCGGCTTGGGCAAACTCATCATTGATAAATCAGAGAAGGCTTCTCCTATGTGCATATTTATATAGCCTTGAAGAAACCAAAACACAAAAAGACCGATTGTGGAAGGCACCAAAAGCTTTGTGGTCCTTGTTCTTACAAATTCCTTGTCCGTGTGGCTGTCTAAATAAATCTTTGAGCTTATGCCCGCAATAAGAAAAAGAATTGGCATAAACCAAGGATAAACCAGATACTGGAATATATCATAATACTGTACCGGTAAATCCGTAATTCTACCTACGCCTCCAAGCACTCCTTCTGCATTGTACATGTAAAAAACATGGTAAACTAACACGATTACTACCGTAATCCATCTAATGTTGTCTATGTAGTGTTTTCTCATATTTATCCCACCTTTGCAATTTATTTTAACATCATTCTATTGCCAAATAAATAAAGAGTCCACCAACCAAACTTAACATTTGTCGGCTCTTTTTGTTAAAATGCGTTGCTTTTTCTTTGGGCATAAAAAAATCCCGGATAAAAATCCGGGATTTTAAATTGCTTATTTTTTGTAGTCGTAGAAACCTTTTCCTGTGTTGATACCTGTTTCGCCTTTATCAATCTTTTCTTTTAAAAGCTTACAGATTCTGTTTTCAAGGCTTCCTTCAACCTTTGATTCAGGCTTCATGATGTGAATGTTGTATGCTGTCTCAAGACCTACGATATCAAGGATTTCGAAAGGTCCCTTAGGAGCGCCTGTTGCAAGTCTCCATGTAAGGTCGATTGTTTGAGGATCTGATACTTCGTTTGCCCAAAGTGCCTGAGCTGCGCCTAAGAAAGGTACAAGCATTGAGTTAAGAATGTATCCGGGCTGCTCTTTATTAAGCTTTAAGGGCACCATGTTAATGTCAGCTGCAAAGGCAACTACCTTATCATAGATTGCCTTATCGGTTCCGGGATGTCCCATAACTTCGGCTGTATTGTTTTTCCAAATAGTGTTTGCAAAGTGAAGAGATAAATACTTTTCAGGTCTTCCTGTATATTCTGCAAATCTGCTTGGAAGCATTGTTGATGAGTTTGTAACAAGAATTGTCTTTTCAGGTAAAAGGTCTTTCATCTGCTTATAAACACCGATTTTTGCTTCGGGATCTTCAGACATTGATTCAATCACGATATCAGCGTCTGAAACAGCCTTTGCCATATCAAGCTCAATCTTTATATTGTTTTTAAGGTTTTCTTTTCCGACTTTTACAAGTTCATCAATCTTTTCAGCGGTGATTCCGTCCCATGTCTTAATCATTCCTCGGGGATAGAGCATCTTTCCGATGGGATTTGAAATAAGTGCTTTAGCAGCTTCCAAATCCTTAAGCATCATATCGGAATACATTTCAATCTTTGGAGTGGTACGTCCGATAGAGCTTTCGCTTCTGAGCCAAAATGTTACCTTGTGACCTGTGTATGCACACATAAGGCCGATCTGAGTGCCAAGGACACCGCCTCCGGCCACTACTACGTTTTGTAATTCCATAATAAAACCTCCAACTACATAAATTTTCCCATACAGCTATTTTTACATATTTAGAGGAAATAAACTATACTTTTTTAGCTTCTTTTAGGAAATTTTTATTAAAAGAAACCTTTCTTAGTTTAGCCTATCTTCCAGCTTACGGCTTTTCTTCTTCCCGTGATGAAGTTTTTGTATATTCCCTCCTGCTTCATAAGCTCGTCATGCTTACCCTTTTGAACGATTTTACCTTTATCTACCACAATAATCTGGTCTGCATGTCTTACAGTCTTAAGCCTGTGAGCAATCATAATGATGGTCTTTTTCTTTGTAAGATTCTCAATAGCTTCAGTAAGTTCTTTTTCGTTTTCAGGGTCCACATTTGCCGTTGCTTCATCAAGAATAATGATTGGCGCATCCTTCATAATGGCGCGGGCTATGGCGATTCTTTGACGTTCTCCTCCGGAAAGTGTGGCTCCGCCTTCACCGATAACCGTATCGTATCCGTTGGGAAGTGCTGATATAAAGTCATGGCAGGCTGCTTTCTTTGCAGCTTCAATCACTTCTTCCATGGAGGCATCGGGCTTACTGAATCGAATGTTGTTTGCAATCGTGTCTTCAAAAAGATAGACTCTTTGGAACACAAAGCTAAAGTTTTCCATTAAGGAATCAAAGCTATAGTCCTTAACGTTTCTTCCTCCCAAAGAAACACTTCCTTCATTTACATCCCAGAATCTTGCAATAAGGGAAGTGATGGTGGTCTTTCCTCCGCCTGAAGGGCCCACAATGGCGGTTGTTGTGTTTTCTTTTATGTCCAAAGAAACGTCATCGATTATCTTTCTGTTTTCATAAGCAAAGCTTACGTGTTCAAGATGTATGTCTCTGTTTTCAGGCTTGTAATCGACGCCGTCTATATCCATCTGCTCTATATCAAGTATCTCGTTTGCAAGGTCAACGCCTTTACCTATTACCTTAAGCAAAGCCGTGAATGTTCCTGCGGTATCCAAGGCTTCGAATACCATAAAGGAGCAAAACAGCATTGTGATGGTGTAGATGATATCCATGGTGCCGTTAAAATAAAAGAAAAGAGAAGCGCCTGCAATAACAACTCCCATAAGCTTTACAAATAAGTTTTGCACGCCAACCGCGGGAATTGCCGAAAGTTCTGCGCTTATGTCGGCATTTTTCTTTCTGTCTATGGCCTTTTGAACTCTTGACTGATTTTGACCGATTATATTGTAATTTCTGATTTCTGCAATGCCTTGAATGTATTCAAGAATAATGCCCACCATGTTTTTGTCGGCCTCAATCTTTTCACCGGCAACCTTGGCTACGCATTTGTTGGTCCATCTATTAATCAAAACAAACAAGCCGATACCGATTACGGAAATGAGCCCGATTCTTACGTCAAAAGTAAACATTAAAAGCGCCACAATAACCGTGGTAAGGCTTCCCTGAAGTACAAGCATTATGGCTCTTGTTGCTATATCTCCCACCTGTTCCATTGTGTTTGTGGTAACGGATGTGATGTGGCCTAAGCTTGTGTCGTTAAAATATCCCATGGGAAGGTATCTTAAGTGTTCACCGATTTCTATTCTCTTTAAAGCACAGGTATCGTATCCTGCTTCTGTTTGAAGCATGGATGAAAAACGGCTTATTGTCATTTTTCCGATTGTGCTAAGAAGCATAAGTCCTAATACAGTAAGGATTGCTTTTGTATCTACATTCTTTTCATATACGGCCTTTATTGCCACAAAAGCGGCTGGAATCTTTATGGCCGTAAACATTGCTTCAAGTACGCCTAAAAATACTGATTTATACAGTTTGTTTCTGTTCTTTTCACTGCAAAAATCAAAGAACTTTTTTATCATCTTAAACATTTGCGGCCTCCTTTAAAGAAACTGTTTTTGCTTCCTCATCTTCATCCTTTGCCATGCTGTGGGCTTCCCACATCTTTTTATAAAGTTCGCATGACTTAAGAAGCTCTTCCTGAGTGCCGCAAGCTTCAACGTTTCCGTCATTAATAACAAAAATCTTGTCTGCATCAACTATGGTTGATAATCTGTGGGCAATGACTATAAGGGTGCGTCCCTTAATAAGCTTTGCTACGCTTTCCTGAACGATTGCCTCGTTTTCAGGGTCTGTATAAGCTGTAGCTTCATCAAGGATAACAACCGGTGCATCCTTAAGCATCGCTCTTGCAATACAGATTCTTTGGCGTTCACCGCCCGATAAGTGGCCACCGGCTCCGCCTACTATGGTGTCATAGCCGTTTTCAAGGCCTAGGATAAATTCATGGCATCCTGTAGCTTTAGCCGCATTTATTACATCTTCATCCGTTGCGCCTTTCTTTCCAAGCCTTATGTTTTCTTTAACCGACATATCAAAAAGGAAATTATCCTGCGCTACATATGCTATTTGATTCATGTAGTAGTCAAGGGGAAGATTCTGAATGTTGATGCCTCCGAAGGTAATCATTCCCGAATCTACATCCCAAAGAGAATCGATAAGTCTTGCAACGGTACTTTTACCAGATCCTGAAGGGCCAACGATTGCCACCACTTCACCCTGATTAATCTCCATATTTATGCCGTGAAGCACTTCGGTTTCTTTGTAGGTAAAGTGAACATCCTTTAAGGTGATGTCAGAGCCAACCGGAGCCTTTGTGATTTCTTTTGGCCTAACCATGTCTTTTCTTTCAAGAATTTCCGTAGCTTCTCCAAAAATAGAGCCAACCTTCATAAGGTCGTCCATATATGTAAAGGCAACCACCAAAGGTGTAATAAGGCCTGCGGAAAGGATGATACATGTGATAAAGTCACCTGCGGCCAAAGAACCGTTTTTAACTAAAAGAAGCCCTACGGGAAGCACTCCCAAAAATGTTGCGGGAAGAAAAGCCATCATGCCCGACTGAGGCCAGATGCATCTTCTCATCCAATTTATAAATACGTCAGCGCCTTCTCTTGCTGCTATAACAAACTTTTCATAGGAGCTTCCGGTTTTACCGAAAGCCTTAATAACTTCGATACCGTTAATGTATTCAACCGCTGTATCGTTTAGCTTCTTTGTTTTCTCTACCGATAAAGCAAATCCGCCTTGGCTTCTTATAAACATGATTACCATGAAAACAAGACCTATAATCGCACCCACAAAGTTAGCAAGGCCCACTCTCCAATCGATTGAGATAATATAGATAAACATTGCAATGGGAAGAAGGATGTTTGCTGTAAACTCAGGCACTATATGGGCCAACGTGGTTTCCATCGAATCCACTCTTTCAACAATTATGTTTTTGTAGCTTCCGCTGTTATCATCAAGCACCGAACCCAAGGGAATCTTTGAAAGCTTTTCGCAAAGCTGAGTTCTTATTCCTCCAAGGACCGTAAAGGTAGCCACGTGAGAAAGGGATGTTGAAAATGAATGAAGTGTTGCTCTTATCACCCAAAACAATCCCATAAATAAAACTTCTTTTAAGTAAAAGCTAAAATCTTTGTTTCCAAGAAGCAACTGCTCCACAATTTTAGCAATAATAACATATGGGATAAATGAAGCCGCAACGCCAAACATGGCAAGCACCACACTCCCCGCAAAGAAACTTTTCTTGCGTCCTGCAAATTCCAAAATCCAGGACAGCACACTCCTCTTCTTCATGTACATTCTCCTTTTTTGAGTTAGCATTTGCTAACCGTGTGATATTTTATTGCTCCGCCTTTTAGCGGAGCAATATATACCGTATGAGTTAGCATTACCTAACTATGGATAGTAACACTTAAGCATTTTCCCGTCAAGATATAAAAAAAGAGCCGAAGATTTCTCTTCGGCCTAATATATAAAGCGCTCACCGATTATGGGTTATGCGCTAATCGAGGTAGGGCATCCGATGGATGCAATTGAGGTAGTGTTCATAAGCATGTACCTCCTTTCCTCGATTAAAATTATCACACAATAAAAGTCTAAACGCAACTGTGTCGCAAAAAACTATCCCTTGGCTCAAAGGACATATTATCCTTTAAATCTAATAATTCTTTAAAACCATTGTTATATAATTATGAAAGTGTAGGGAATCATTTGAATTTGATTCAAAGGGGAAAAAATGTTTAACGTAGTGATCACGGCCAATGCCATATCTTCACTATTCCTAATTGTTATAATCGTAGGTCTATATCACGTATCCGAATTGGCAGTCATAAACACCCGCTTTTTTAGATACTGTCTTTGGCTGTGCCTTTTGGGGCTTATTTGTGAAGCCTTATCTTTTTTACTTGAAGGGAAAGAAGAATATGCTTCTTATCTAACCTTAGTAACGTTTCTTGGATACTTTTTCCTTCCTGTTTTAATCATCTTTTACAGTCTTTACGCCTATCAGCTGTTAAAAGAAAAATATGAAAGAAAATACTACAGATTTCCTATTTACATTCTGGTATTTTGTCTTATACAGATTGTGCTTGTGATTATCGGTACCCTTACAGGAAAGTTCTTCTTTGTAAAAGAGGGTATTCTTGTATTTGGCCCTTGGAATAAGGTCATGATGCTTATACCTGCCCTTTGTTATCTCTTTTTGATTGTTCCTGTCCTCAAGGTTTATAAGCTATACGGAATATCAAGCATTCTTGTCTTACTAATGCTCTTTATTTTCCCGGGTTCATCCATTTTGATAGTCTCATTTTCAGACACACCCATAAGGCACTTTTACTCCGCCACCGCCCTTACCTTTGAAGTGGTTTATGTAATGCTTCAATCAAAGATAGTGGATGAAGCAAACATAAATGCAAGGATTTATAACGAGCTTTCCGTGAAAGACGTTTTGACGGGGCTTAGAAACAGAAGGGGCTATGAAAACTATATAAATGAGTTAAAAGAAACCGATTCAATCGGAGTGGTTTTTTGCGATGTAAATTCGCTTAAAGCGGTAAACGACAACGAAGGCCATGCGGCAGGAGATCAAAAGATCAAAGATGTTGCCGATATTTTGACAAAGATTATTAAAGACGGGGCTGTTTGCAGGATAAGCGGTGATGAATTTGTATGCGTGGTTAAGAATCAACGTGAAGAGTCGTTTATTGATATGATGACCATTCTTTCAAAGGCTTTGAGGGATCATGACAGGATAGCTTCTTTTGGATACGCTGTAGGAATCGGCAGCAACATACATGCTGTAGTCAACGAAGCCGAGCAAATGATGTACGCAGACAAAGCCCGCTACTACAAAGAAACAGGAAAAGAAAGAAGACGATAAAAAAAGCCTGAAAGCAACTCACTTTCAGGCTTTTAATAATCTAGAATGTATAGGTTTCGGGACCGTGTGTAAAGGAACTGAATGATGCTGTAGCATTCTTAAAGTAGAATACTTCGGTGTTTGGATCCTCTGCCGAATACATTTGCTTAAGATTAGGATAAGCATCAAGCATTGAAGCCTTTGCTTCCACTCTTTCATCTTCCACAAGTTCACCTGATAATCTTAACCAGTCTCCATCCTTAAAAGCACAGATTTCAACCTTGGGATTTTTGTGAATCTGTTTAGAAACATCCTTCATCTTTCCTGTCTGGATGTATAACTTTCCTTCGAAAATATGTATAGTGCCAAAGGGGCGAACTCTCGGCTGATCTCCGTCAACTGTCGCAAGATAATATGTGCCTGCTTCTTTTAAAAATTTTTCAACTTTTTGCATTCCTTAGCCCTCCGTTTTCTTTTTATTTTACACTTTTCTAAGCAATAACTCCACAGAAAATCCGTTATCATTGTAAACTTCCATGCCGCCAAGCATCTTTGTCATGTAAAGGCGCACAAGATATAGGCCAAGGCCGTATCCGTTTTGCTCGGAAGAGTTTTTGCCTCTGTAATACTTTTCACAGATTAAAGGAAGGTCATCTTCCGATACCCCGGGGCCAAAGTCTTTTATTACAACACGCACAAAGCGGGCTTTTTTACCGTTTTCTAAGCTAATGGGGCCTGTTTCCGAGAAACTGATTTTTATGTCAGTGCCCGCATATTTATAAGAGTTTCCCACCACGTTATCAATGACCTGCTCCATCCTTAATTTATCAAGATAGATTAGGCAGGATGGAATGTGATTTTCAATTATCACCTTTCCGTAGTCTTCAAGATTTTCAAAAAGCTTTTCCACAACCTGAGAGTTTTCTTCTTTAACGTTTACCTCTATGTGGTCAAGCTCATCCATTGTGGCATGCATCACGTTACTCATGATAGAAGAAACCGTATCGGCCTTTTTTGAAACTACTTCTACCTTTTCAACAGCGTCCCAAAGATCTTCTCTCTCGCTACTATCTACTGAAAAATCACCCATTCGCCGCTTTAGCTTTAAGTCCAAAACTTCGCAGGTAGCCTTTATTACCGCAAGGGGCGTCTTTATATCGTGGCTTAACTGGGCAATGATTTCTTTTCTTGCAATTTCAGCTTCCATTTCACGCTGCTTTGAAGCCTTAAGCTCTTCTCTCATAAGGTCAAAGGCTTCAACGAAGGTGCCAAAAAGATTGTGTTTATGAATGGGAAGAGGTTCATCGAGATTGCCCTTTGCAAGCTTCTTTGAAAAGCCCACAAGCTCATTGATTGGTTTAATCAATGAGCTGTAAAGGTAATGGGCAAACAAAGCTACGCCTATAAATATAAGGGTCCACATATAAATTGCCGCTCCAAAGAACTTGTCTTTGATGCTCTCAAAGTTTTCAAGCTCCGGAGTCCAAGCGATTTTTCCAAGGTATTCACCATTCGGCGCAAAGTCTAAAACAAAGGCAGTGTTTGCATAAAGTTCTGTCAGTTCTTCGTCAACCAATTCTTTGGAAAAGACAATACGACAGTCATAATTTCTCTCTATGGTTTCTTTCTTTACGCCATCTAAGTAGTCAGCCTCCGCTTTTCTGAGGAGGTCGTTATAGAAGACTACATCTCTTCCTTTATAGTTTAGGTGATTGTTTAGATACACAAATCCATAAAGCACAAGGCCCATGTAGAGCACAAATAAAATGAACGCTCTTATTATCTGCTTCATAATCGCTCCTAAATCTCCAAATAATAGCCCGTGCCCCAGACGGTCTTAATAAGCTTTGGATTATTGGGGTCTTCTTCAAGCTTTTCCCGAAGCTTTCGAATGTGTACGTTTAAGGTGGAATCACTAAAAAATGCATCCCCCCACACTTCGTCAAACAGCACTTCTTTTTTTACAATGGTGTTTTTATGTCTGTAAAGGCACTCAAGAAGTGTATATTCCTTGGCCTTTAAGGGTATTTTCTTTCCGTTTAACATGACAGACAAGGTTGATTGGTCCAAAGAAAACTTTTCGGTTTCTTTTTCCGTATCTTTATTTCCGGGGGCTTTCGCCGAATCAGCGCTTGCCATAGAAAGCCTCTTTAACGTAACTTTAACTTTTGCAAGCAAAACCGACAAACTGTAAGGCTTTTTAACGTAATCGTCTCCGCCGATTGAAAGAGCAATAAGCACATCGTCGTCGCTTTGACGCGCACTTATAAAAAGGATGGGAATCTGGGTATCTTCCCTAAGCTTTTTGCAAAGGTCAAAGCCCGATCCGTCCCCTAAATTAATATCCAAAAGTATGAGGTCAGCGGTGTTTCCCGCCTTAAAAAAAGCTTCGCAGGCATCGGCCGAGTCCACATACTCTGTGGATATATCAAACATTTTAAAATATTCTGCAGTCATCTTTGAAAGATCGACTTCGTCATCTACTATCAAACAGTTGTAATGCATTTAGCACCTCACTTATTTAACTTACGTAGTAAGTATAACACAGGGCTTATTCTTCGGTAATCATCTTTACAGGCTCTAAGGTCTTAATTCGTTTTCCGATAAGGCCTGCAGTCAAAAGTGCAATTCCCAAAATCAAAAGGGTTGCCAAAATATATGAACTAAAGTTTACATAGAAAATCGACTTCTTAAATCCAAATACGGAGAAAAGAATACTCATAACTTTCTCTGAAGAGCCGGCTGCAACTATGATTCCAAGGATGCATCCAATTAAGACAGAGGGCATATTTGAAAGCATTGTCTGAATTATTAACTGCTTTGAAGTATATCCCAAGGCTTTGCTTACGCCTAAGTCTCTCCAGCTTCTTGTAATCTGAGTCTTTATAATCAAGGATTCAACAAAGGCCACAATAATTGCTGTAAGAAACGCAATCAAAACAGCCACAGCCTTTACTCCGCCCTTAACTACGCCTATTGTGCCTTCCGCAGCCTGCTTAAAATCTGTAACTTCCACATCTGGGTAGTCTTTTAAAAATACTTCCTTAAAGTCATCAATTGTATATCCGTCCTTTAAAAATACCATGTAGGAAAGCATATTTTGATGACCTGAAATCTTTTCAAAGCCTTCAAGGGACATGTATCCCATTTGGCCCATGTTGTTCATTACCTGACACAAGCCGGTTACAAGATAGGATTCTTCGGTGTTTCCGCTCTTTACGCTTACCACATCTCCCACAGAAACCTTAAGCATTTTTGCCGCATTTGTGGCAAGCATTACTTCGTTATCGTGCAAAGGCAGTCTTCCTTCAATAGGAGAAAGGTTTTGGTTTTGTGTAATATCCGAAAATCCTCTGGTGTTAAAGTTTCTTTCTTTATTTACTTTCTTTGATGTGTATAAAAATGAAGCGTTTGTTTCGCCGTAAAGCCTTTTAACCATCGGCATTGCGCTTACATACTGAGCCATTGCCTCATCGCAGTAAACCGAAATATCCGCATAGTCAAATCCCACCATCTTCATTAAGGAATCATTGCTTGAAAAAGTATCCGCAGAGCCAAGGCTTAGGATTGTAGAAGCCATAAGCACCATCATAATGAAGATTACACCGACATTACTTTTAAATCTTCCGAAGGTTTCTTTCAACGAAAGAGTTATGGCTACAGGGAAAGCACTCTTTTCAAAAGGGAAGAAATTCTTTTTAAAGTTATGAGCATTAACTCCACCCCTTAAGGCTTCCAAAACCGTAGTCTTTGAATAGTCGGAACCGATTAAAAATGTAAGGCCGGTAACAATTAAGCAAAGTCCCAAAGCTACGCCCAAAGCCAAATCCATGCTTACCGCCTGATTCCATGAAAGTCCCATGGTTATAACAATGATGACTCCAAGCCTTCCGATAAGCAAAGCTCCTATCAATACGCCTACGGCACTTGCAACCAAGGCTACGGAAACAAGCTGCACCACCAATATGGCAATTAGTTCGTTTACCGTATATCCCGCCGCTTCCATGATTGCAGTGTTTTTCATGTTGGTGATGATAAAGTTTTTAACACTGAAATGAATAACCACCATCGCTATAATAAACATGATTACAGCAAAGGCACAGATAATACCAAGAAACATATAGGGTAAAATCATGGCGCTTCCACGTAACATATCGTATGGCACGTCAACCATGATGCCACCCGTAGCACCGGGATGATCGATTCTGTAGGTATCAAGCCAGGTGTTGTATTCAGAGGTTATTGAATCCATAATTCCCTGTATTTCATAGTTACGCCTGATGGCTTCTTTGGTAAGCTTTGCCTTAAACACTTTAACCGTAGCATATCCCGATGAATTGTTTTCAAAATCTATATCGTTATAAACAGAATCAGAAACGTAGCAAAGGGTTATTCCTAAGTTAAGGGGTGAACAATAAATCGAATCTTCGTTGTAGCCTGCAACCTTTAAGTCGTATACATTATCGTTAATCTTGATTCTGATTGTTTCTCCGATTTTATAGCTTGTGCTCATGCTTACCGGGAGCACAATGTCTTTTCCCCGAAGTCCCTTTGTATCTAAGCTTGGCTTTTCAACCTTAATATCCTGATCGTAAGAAACAAACTGAAACGTGCTTTCCGTTAACTGCTTATCCTTTGTGTGTCCGTATTTTACGGATAAGCCCAAAGAATCCGTTGTTTCGATTTCGCTTATATAATTACTTCCTTTTAAAAGCTCTGTCATCTTCGCTTCGGCTTCTTCTCCCGAATAAAGCATGTAAAGAACTTCCGGTCCGTTTGTTTTTTCATGGACGGAGTCAATTACATTGGGAATCCCCGAAATAAAGGACATACTTATAAAGATAAGCATGGCTGATAGCAAAATCATCACAAAGAAAGTCTTCATATCGCTTTTTTGTTTCTTCATGTTGTTTTTTGCGATAAAAAAGAATCTGTACATACTACCACCCCATATCCTGAAGGAAGGCCTTTAACTTGGCATGACGCTTCTTTGCTTCTTCCAAATTGGGATTACTCTCATCTTTGTAATCTCCAACGTAAGGTCCTAAGTTAATTTCATCGGAAATCACTCCGTCTGCCAAATATATGATACGGTTTCCTCTCTCTGCCGCTTTTATTGTGTGAGTTACCATTACAATGCTCTGACCTTCGTCATTTAAGTCAGATAAAATGTCCAATACGTTTTGAGTGTTTTGTGAGTTAAGTGCACCTGTAGGTTCGTCGGCATAAAGCACTTCGGGGCTGTTTATAACGCCTCTTACAACAGCCACTCTTTGCTGTTGGCCCCCCGACATCTGAGTGGGAAACTTATTAAAGTCTTTTTCCGTAATCTCTACTTTCTTTAAAAGCTCCTTTGCCTTTTCCGAAAGAGCTTTTCTGTTTTTATTCTTTAAAAGCCCGCACACCATGATGTTATCAAGGGCGCTCATGCTGTCATTTAAGTAGTTTTGCTGAAACACAAATCCCACATGGTCTCTTCTGAATAAGGCAAGCTTATCGTTGTTAAATCCTGAGATTTCGGTTTCTTTTACATTGCCGTCTTTCCCTGTAAAATAGGTGATTGTTCCCATACTTGGGCGGTCCATTCCGGAAAGTGCATACAAGAGTGTGCTCTTACCGGAACCTGAGTTACCCATTATTACGGTGAAATCCCCTTTGTATATTGAAAGGTTCAGATTTTTAAGTACGTGCTGCTGAACCGATTCGTTTGAAAATGTTTTTGATAAATCCTTAACTGTAAGGATAGCCTGTTTTTCGCTCATTTTTCACCTCTTAGGTTACTGATTTACTTTAACGTCGCAGCCGTCCGTAAGCTCGATTGCGTCGTTCCATACCACAATATCGCCTTCTGAAAGGCCGGATATTACTTCAGCGTAGTCATCATTCTTAACGCCGATTTCGATGTTTTTCTTAACTGCCTTTTTATTGTTGTAAACGTAAACATATTCTTCCGAGTCATCTCCCATTATTGCATCAAGAGGGATTCTAAGTACATTTTCTTTGGAAGCGGATGTAATCTTTACCTTTGCTTCAAGGCCTAAAATGATCTCATCATCGGGCTCATCCAAGGTCACTTCAACGCCTACACCCACAGCGCCTTTATCAGTCATTCTGGCAATTCTTGATACTGTTCCCGTGTAATCTTTATTCTTTATTCTGACAGTCGCCTTCTGACCTTCTTCAACATTAACTATATCATACTTATTCACACTAAGTTTAAGTATTATATTCTCGGTTGAATCAAGCGTCACAAGATCCGTGCCTTCCGCTACATTACTTCCTTCAGTTGCGGACACTGTTGTGACGATTCCGTCAAATTCTGCCACAATGCCCTTCTTGGCGGTTTCTAAATTTGCAACGTTATGAGCGCATACAAGTTCGCTTGTTTCTTTAGTAGCCTCTAAGTTTTCTTTCTGACCGCTTGTAAGAACCGCTGTCTGAGTGGCAGCTTTCTGGCTTGTCATTTCCGCTTTATATTCTTTGCAATATGCAAGATGTGTTGCAAGCTTGTTTAACTCTTTCTGAGTCTCGATAATGTCTCCCGAAAACTGCTGATTATAGGCATTTTCCCTTACCGCCTTTTCAAGGTTTTCATATTCGCTTGTGCCGGGAGTTGCTTTTGCAAGCTTATCCTGAAGATTTTCGCCTTCGTAAGATAAATCAACTCTTTTATCCACAAGGTATGTAGACAATCTGTCATAGGCTGCCTGATAGTCCGCAATCTGCTGATTTAATATGGCAAGATTAACGTTTGCTTCATTGTTAAGGCTTGAAATCTTGCTGTTTTGCTGCATTGCATTATTGTATGCGCCTCTCTCAGCCTCAGCCTTAAGCTCTTCAAGCTTTAACATGTAATCGATTTCGTCTTGGTCAAAAGAAACCAGTACGTCGCCCTTCTTTACAAAGTCGCCTTCCTTTACGTTAACAGAACCGATTTTTGCATTAACCTTTGAGTAGTAGGTTTCTTTCTCCTGTGTTTCCACATTACCGTTTACTTCCAAAATTCTGTCTACGGCTCCTCTTTCAACAGTGTAGGAGCTAACCTGTGTGGCTGCATTTGCGCTAAGCCATGTGCCTCCTACTGCTGCCGCGGCAACGATTACGCCTGCCGCAATAATTACTTTCTTTTTGTTTTTTAAATTAAACATATCTCTGTCCCCTTATAGTGTGATAATTAAAAGACTTCCGTCTGTTGTCGGTATAAAATATACCAAAACAACTTACGGAAGTCTTAATCTAACTCTTGTTCAATTCTTAACTGATTCTTAAATGGAATTGCAATATGCATCCACACCATGATTATAGTATAATGTTTATCTAAGAAATAAAGGTGGTAAACATATGAAAAGCAACTTATTAAATCGCTGGATTATAAATTCAATAATCGTATTTGCCCTGTTTTTTATTCTCGTTTTATTGTTGAGTTTTAAGGAAACCATGGATTTTGCCAAAGGAAACTCATATGCCGCAAAACATATCATGAGGAGTATAGTTCACGGCTTATTACAAAGCATTGGCTACAGTTTCATCGGAACCTTAACCTTCGGGCAATTGGTCTTTTGGGTTACAGAATTACTAAGAAAGCTAAATGTTATTTCTTTTAATACATCGGGAATCGGTCAATTTATTGTTATTCCGATTATTACATTGGTGTTCTCTATTATAGTAGTAGTTTTAACCATGCCGCTGTGGTTTAAGATTCCGTTTTAGGTGAATAAAAAAGGAGGTGGCCTATGGAAACTGTTAATGCTACTTTACGTATCGATGAGCAATTAAAAGGACAAGCAGTCCAAGCGTCAAAGATTCCATTTGCCCTAAGGTGTGATGTTCCTAATACTATCACTCTCAAGGCTATCAAAGAAGTTGAAGACATGAAGATAAATCCGTCAAAGCATCAATCTTACTCTGATGTAGATTCCATGATGGAGAATTTGCTCAAGTGATGGACAATAGAAAGATGTTGATAGTTTTTTGAAAAGATATGTGGAGGAATAATAATAGCTAATGAATAATAGAGGCGAAGTTATTATATATCAAACCGAAGATGGATTGAGCAAATTCGAAGTTAACCTTAAAAACGAGACGGTGTGGTTGTCTTTAGATCAAATGGCAGAACTGTTCCAAAGAGATAAGTCGACCATCTCAAGGCATATAAAAAACGTCTTTGAAGAAGGTGAATTGATTAGAGATTCAGTTGTTGCAAATTTTGCAACAACTGCCACCGATGGAAAAACATATTATGTCGATTATTTCAACCTCGATGTAATCATTTCTGTGGGATATAGGGTTAAATCACAGCGAGGTACGCAATTTCGTATATGGGCTAATTCTGTCTTGAGGGAATATATCATCAAAGGTTTCGCTATGGATGATGAACGTCTAAAGGGTAATGGCGGAGGAAATTACTGGAAAGAACTATTAGATAGAATTAGAGATATACGCTCGTCTGAAAAAGTTCTTTACAGACAGGTACTGGATTTGTATGCAACCAGTGTAGATTACAATCCTAAGAGCGATGAGTCAATCCAATTCTTTAAAATTGTCCAAAATAAACTTCATTATGCCGCCCATGGTCACACTGCGGCAGAGGTTATTTATGAAAGAGCAGATGCAGAGAAACCTTTTATGGGTCTAACTTCATTCACAGGGGAATTGCCGTCGCTTAAAGATATAAGTGTAGCTAAGAACTATCTTACGGCAGATGAACTAAGAATTCTTAATAATCTTGTTTCCGGTTATTTTGATTTAGCTGAAATTAATGCTATTGAACATAAACCCATGTATATGAGTGACTATGTTGAGCAACTTGATTCGGTTCTTTCATCCGGAAATAGAAAATTGCTTGATGGGCCAGGTAAAGTAAGTCACGCTAAAGCAATCGAAAAGGCCACGGATGAATATCGAAAATATCAAAAGATTACTCTTTCACCTGTGGAAGAAGAATACCTTAGAAGCATAAAGAGCATAGCAAAAACTGTAAAAAAACATTGAATAAAGTCAAACGATGGTCACTTTTTATGACCATCGTTTTTTAATGAACCACTAACCCCGTCCCCTAGGTTCATTTGGTTCGCTTCATTTTTATAACAAGGGCTTCATAAGGGGATAGCTTAAGGCCCATCTCAGGTAAGATTCTAATTTCTCCCGGCACCCGTTTCTTTGGATAATTTGAAAGCATTATCTTTGCGGTATGATTTGCAAAGCCCTTAGGAAGCATAAAAAGAATCTTTTCCGGGGCAAAGGAGCAAATGATGAAATAAGAAATGTTTCCCCTTCTTCTTTCATACATATACACAAATGCGTTTCCGTGCTCGTATTCTTTATACTTTCCGTATAATAAAACAGGATTGTTCTTTCTTAATCTAATGCACTCTCTGTAATAGTTTAAAATGCTTTCTTTATCAGATTCCTGGTTCTTTACATTTATTTCTTTGTAATTTGGATTTACAAAAAACCAAGGCTTAACCCTCGAAAAGCCGGCGTTTTCAGAATCATCCCACTGCACAGGTGTCCTTGCCGAATCCCTGCTTGATACATGAATTCTGTGAAGCCTGTCTTCAATCGAATCCTTTAAGTGATATTTGTGGTAATTGTTCTTTGATGATACATCCACATATTGGTCGATGGAAGAAAGCTTTATGTTTGTCATGCCGATTTCCTGGCCTTGATAAATAAAGGGCGTTCCCTTTAAAAACATATAGGCGGTGGCAAGGGCCGTGCCGCTTTCTCTATGGTACTTTTCGCTTCCGTATCGGCTTATGATTCTTGGATGGTCGTGATTTTCAAGGTACAAAGAATTCCAAGCCTTGCCCGCAAGCTTATATTGCCATTTAGACAGGGCGTTCTTTAACCTTATTAATTTAAAGGGCCTGTGAAGATACTCTGTAAATAAGCAGTCTGCGGTCATGTGGTCAAAAGAAAACATCATGTCCATGGACTTTGTATCTCCGCTTAAGTATTTAAGGGCGGTATTTACCGTGGTCATGGGGCCCTCGCCTATCTGAACCGCGCCGTACTCATCACAGACTTTTCTAAATTCTGCCAAATATTCATGAATGTGTGGGCCGTCTTTAAAGTTATGGATGCTACCGATAACAGGCAAGAAACCGATTCCGTTTGGAAGCCCTTCTTTTTTGGAAATAAAGTTAATGACATCTTCTCTGAATCCGTCAACTCCCATAGAAAGCCAGAATCTAAGGATGTTTTTAACCTCTTCTCTGACCTTTGGATTATCCATGTTTAAATCAGGCTGTTTCTTTGCAAACAAATGAAGATAATATTGCCCTCTTAATGAATCAAACTCCCAGGCTTTACCTTCAAAGAAAGAATCCCAGTTGTTTGGCTCATCTCTCCAAATGTAATAATCCTTATAAGGATTATCATCTCCGCCTTTTCTGCTTTCTTTAAACCACTTATGCTCATCCGAAGTGTGATTGATAACAAGGTCCATGATTACCTTCATGCCAAGCTCGTGAGCCTTATTAAGCACTTTTTTAAACTGATCCAAATCGCCGTAATCGGGATGGATGTCACAATAATCGGAAATATCGTATCCGTAGTCGGCATTGGGAGATGGATACAAGGGGTTAAACCAAATGGCGTCTACTCCTAAGCTTTTTACGTATTCAAGCTTATCGTAAACTCCGTAAAGGTCACCGATTCCGTCCCCGTTTCCGTCGCAAAAGCTTCTGACCCAGATTTGATAAAATACAGCTTCTTTGTACCAATCTCTGCTTTCTTTTTTCTCACTCATTGCCATAACTGTCCTTCCACGTAATCTTTCGCCACTTCGATGTCGTGGTGTATATGCGTTATGATATTTTTTGAAGCATCGCCGATTCTTTTAAATGCTTCGGCGGTATCTGCTGCCGCAGCAAGCAAAATGTCTGAAGGCTCTGTTTTCTTTACAAATTTTCCTTCCGCCGCAAGCTCTCTTATTTCCCCGTATCTTTCAAAGGCCAGCTTCACCGCATCATCCCATGAAATATAGATTTCATTCATTGCGTTTTCGCCAACCTGAGAAACCTTTTCCATATCCTTACAGATTTCAAGCAAAAGCTCCGCCATAGACTCAGGCGTCTCATCGATTAAATAGCCGTTTCTTAAATGGGTGATTCCTTCAGCGGCGCAAGACCCTTTAATAAGCACGGACGCAAGTCCGCATGCCGCCGCCTCTCTTACCACAATTCCGTTTGTATCGTATGTTGACGGGAAAAGAAACAGGTCTGCCCTTGTGTTTATGGCTCTTAAGACTTCTCTGTCTCTTATCGGGCCTGTGAATATGACCTTGTCGGATAAAAGCAATTTGTTTGTTGTTTCTTTTAACTCACTTTCATCGGGACCCGAACCCACCATTAGCATTCTAAAGTCCATGCCTTTTTCTTTTATTATTTTTAATGCATCAAGAATAAGAGGCAAGCCTTTATACTTAACAAGGCGCCCCACAAACAAAAATACAGGAACGTCTTTAGGAAGATCGTAATCTTTTACAGCTTCCCTAACGGCCGATTCGTTAGCTTTTCCTCTGGAAAAGTCTACTCCGTTTGGCATCACTCTGTAATCGCCTTCAAAACCTAAGCTTTTTAGGTTTTCTCCGGCGCCCATTGATACCGTCCAGACTTCATCGCAGGCGGAAATGTTGTTTACCATAGTCTTAATGGTTTCTTTTTTCAAAAAGCCGTCTCCCACCGCTCTTGCTATGTCTATATCAAATTTTGTGTGATAGGTGAAAACAACAGGTGCACCTGTAGAATGGTGCAAGATTCTTGCCATTAATGTAGACGCTGCCGGACAATGGGTGTGAATAATGTCAGGCCCAAACTCGGATATTCTGTCCACTTCATGCATAGACAAAGGCTGACCGGCTCTGTAGCCTGCCACAATTTTCGAAGTATCAATGCTTCGGTAGGGCACAACCTCATAAGGATATCCCGTATAATCCGCATCGGGATATTTAGGCGTTGCCACAATCACATTTGCTCCGTGGTTTTGCGTAAGGGCACGCCCGTAATTTAAAACTACATTTACAACTCCGTCAATTATCGGCGGAAACGAATCATTGAGTAAACAAATATTCATAAAATTCCCCCGCTATAAATTTTTAAATGGACCGCTAACCCCGTCCTTTAGGGGCATCAGAGTTTTAAAACAATCACTCCGTATCCGGGAATGATTACATCTCCGGAAATGGATTCTTCATTAATTAAATTATATGCTTTTTCTTTAACCTTGAATATCTTTTCTTCCTTTTCGTAATTTAAGATAAAGGCAAATCTGCCGTTAGAGTTTTCTCTTACCGCAAGTTCGATTTCTTTGGGAAGGTCAAGGTATTTTCCGAAGGGATTGCTTACGCCTAACTTATCAAAGAAAACTTTGACTGACTCTTCATTAAAGGCGCTTCCGTAATAATACACTTCGCCCTTTCCGATTTTATTTAAAGTAAGGGCGCCGTAGCCTTTGTAATAGTCATCTTCGTATGTTGCAAGAATTTGGGCATCAGCGTTTTCTTTCGTTTTTTCATCCAAAGAAAGCTGATCCACAAATACGCTAGCGGTAAATACATCATCGCCCCATTTAACATTAACGTCTGTCATATCAGGCGCTATGTAGGTATACTCAGGGATATCGCAACCCGTAAGGGCTTTAAGCTTTCCGGGAAGCTTTTCCATGGTGCACTTGCCCGTCACATCTTTATAGCCGCTTCGGCATGCAAACAAAAGCTTTCCGCCGTTTTCTACGTACTTTTTAAGAATCGGCAAAAACCTTTCGTTAACTATTGTCATATGAGGATAGATTAAAAGATCGTATTGAGAAAGCTTTTCAAGTAAAGAATCGCTTCCGTCCAAGTAATCGGTTAAATAAAGATAATCAATGGGTGTATGTGTCTTTTGGGAAACGGCAAAAATTGCTTTTTGGCTCTCCTCATCAACGCTTCTATGCCATACGTCATACTCTGAATCAAATATATTATCGTAGTCTTTTAGAACCGCTACTTTGGCAACATACCTGCCATTGGAAACGGGCGATAGCTTTTTAACCTTACTATCAATGTCCCTTATTTCCTTAAGCCTTCTGTTGTCTCGTCCCGAATAATCCAAGATTCCGTGCCAATACATTTCGGTTCCGAAGGTGGCTGTTCTCCATCTAAAGTAGCTTATAAAGTCTGCACCGTGGGCGATTGACTGCATGGTCCATAAGGTAATCTGTCCGGGCCTTGGAGTAGGGGCTGCCATTCTTGAATTCCAGCCGTTTGCGCCGGATTGCTGTTCCATGATTCCAAAAACAGGAGATATTGCCCTGGTTTCGGAAAGATTCATGCTCCATTTTCTGTCTCTTAAAGATGATTCGTTAGGGTCAAAGCCTTCAAATGTATATGCAAAGTTTGGATAAGAGTCATAGGTTATAAAGTCTAAGCTTTCATCTCTCATCCTTTGATAATCCACATGTCCAAAGAGCCCGTTTGTGGTGATGAAATCATCTTCCTTTTTGTACTTACGTATTATATCCGCCTGCATTTTTACAAAATTGCAGGCACTATCTGAAATAAATCTGTAATAATCAAGGGTCTGATGGGGATTTACATTTTCATGCACTGTGGTTCTTGGAATGTGAACTTCGCTCCACTCTGTGTAGGTCTGATTCCAAAAAACCGCTCCCCAGGCATCATTTAACGCATCAAGGGTCTTATACTTATTTTGTAAAAACAAGTTAAATGCTTTGTCATCGCTTTCAGAATAAAACTCTGCGATTTCACAGTTTATTTCATTGTCAATTTGCCAGCCTATTACGCTTTTTCTTTTCCCGTAATGCTCTGCAAATTTTTCAACTATTATTTTTGAAAGCCTTTTGTAATTTTCGGAATTATAATTGTAGTGCCTTCTTAGTCCGTGCCTAAAAAGCGTTCCGTCCTTCTTAGCATTTAACACATCCGGATATTTTTCCGTAAGCCATGCGGGAGGCGTTGCCGTAGGCGTTCCCATAATTACCTGCATTCCAAGTTCATCTGTTAAATCAAGGAATTTATCAAAGAAATCAAAGTTAAACTGCCCTTCTTTTTCTTCCACCTTGCTCCATGCAAACTCTGCTATTCTAACAGTCGTTATGCCTACAGAAAACATTCTTTCAAGGTCTTCTCTCCATAAAGATTCATCCCAGTGTTCAGGATAATAGCAGGTGCCTAAGGTTATGGCTTCTCCGTTTAATAGTTTACTCATGGCTTTTCCTTTTTTTGTTTTTTAGCAAATGCTTTACTTATATTATATCAACTTTTAAGTCAGATAACCCATCTGTTTTAAACAAAACAGTTGATTTGGTTGCATTTTCTTTTTTCTTAAAGACAGCCAAAAGTTTTCCCGCAAGCATTGCTCTTTTTTCCTCTTTGTATCCTGTTAAATCAAGCATATTGCCTGCATCCATTCCGATAAATTCAAGAGTATCGTCATACTCTGTAAAGATTACAGGATTTGCATTCGGAACTAAAGCGCCGTCTTTATCAATAGCACTTAATTCAACAAAAGAAAACTCACCCACATTTTTAACGCTGGCTTCAAGCTTCGCAGTTTTCCCTGTAGTCTTTACTACGCATTCTTTTACAAGCTTATCTCCGATATAGCCTTCGGCTCTAAGTTCGCCTTCTTTGAAGGGCACATCCCATGATAAATGAAGGTCTCCTGTCGTTGGCTGATGCCTTCTCGTTTCATCATCCCAGCTCTTTGTGGCTCCAAACCTGGGACACGGGGCACTTGACTTTTCGGATATAAATTCTCCGTTTAAATAAAGCTTAACTCTCTCACAGTTTGTGTAGCAAAGTACCTGCTTAAAAGCGCCTTCCTCTCCTTCAAAATTCCAATGAGGAAGCAAATGCAATGTCACATCATCCTTATTCCAAATGGATTTAAAGTAATAAAACGCATCCTTTTTAAATCCGGCAGTATCAATAGGTCCAAAGTTAGCTCCTCTTCTTGGCCAGAAAGCTTCTCCCAAGTAATCAAATCCCGTCCAAATGTAGTCTCCCGCCACATAATCTCTGCTTTTTGTAAATCGCCAAAGAGCTTCATGGGTAAGAGAAGCGGTAATGTAATTGAAATTGTTTTCTTTATCTAAGCTGTAATCTCCTCTGTCACCGCTTACGGCAGGGTTTTCGGTTCCGATAAATAATCTGTCGGGATGAGCAATCTTATCATCCTCATAAAACCTTTCCGCTCTCTCTCGCCATCTTCCCACGTAGTTGTATCCCACAACGTCTATTGAATCAAGAAACTCGTCCTTAGTTGAAAGCCCCGGGAGAGAAGCTATATTGTCGCAGGCACTTGTTGAAAGCCTTTTAGGGTCTTCTTCGTGAACAATGTTTGTAAGCGCTTTTGCAATTTTTCCTCCGCTTGCATATCCTTGTTCGGGAATCTCATTTCCGATACTCCACAAAACAATGCTTGGGTGATTGTAATCACGCCTTAGCATTGTTCTTATCTCATTCTCCGCATCACTTGAAAAGAATTGACTAAAGCCATAGGAGGGTTTGTCGGAATAATAGTTTTCGTTTTTGTTTTTTCCAAGTGTCCACTCATCAAATATTTCATCCATTACGATAAAGCCCATCTCATCGCAAAGATCCAAAAAAGCGGGAGCCGGAGGATTATGGGAGCACCTTATGCCGTTTACTCCCATTTCTTTAAGGGTTTCAAGTCTTTCTCTCCATACCTCTTTATGGAAAGCTGCGCCAAATAGTCCGCTGTCGTGGTGAAGGCACACTCCTTTTATCTTTATCCTCTCTCCGTTTAATAAAAAGCCTTTATCCCTTGTAAACTCGGCACTTCTTATTCCTATTCTTTCAACTCGTGAATCTACCAATATTTCGCCCTCAAACACTTTAGTTTCAAGGCTGTATAGATAGGGATTCTTAGTAGACCACAATTCAGGGTTCTTTACATACATCATGCTTGCGGCTTCGGCACTGTCATTAGCCTTTGCCCATAATGATGCTCCCGTTGTGGCAATTTCTTTTTCTTCTTTATCTTTTATAGTCCATCTGATAACTATGTCTTTGTCTTTATCAGAATAATTTTCTAATTTAGTCTTTAAATCAACAGTCGCAAAGCTTAAGTCGTCTGCAATTGTGTTTGTATCCGACTTTACTCCAAACAAGTCTATGCAAAGGTCTTTGGTTTTTCTTAAATAAACGTCTCTGTAAATTCCCGAACCTGTATACCATCTGCTGTTTGGCTGTTTGCTGTTATTTACTCTTACGGAAATAATATTTTCTCCCGTTTCAAGCTTATCTGTAATATCAACTGAAAATGTGGAATAACCGTAGTTTTTGCCACCGGCTTTCTTTCCGTTTACAAAAACAGTGCTTTCCATATAGATTCCCTCAAAGATAAGTTCATATCTGAAGCCTTCCGGTTCATCTTTGTCTAAAGAAACCACTTTTCTGTACCAGCCTGTTCCGGCTTTTGCGTAGCCTCCGCCGGCACCGCTTAAATTGTCTTTATCAGGTGCAAAAAATGTATCCCAGTCATGCGGCAGTGTATGCACTTCCCATGAAGAATCATCGTATTCAGTTTTAGCAAAAATATTATCGCTACAATCTTCTAAAATAAATTTCCAATTATCATTTATTAAAACAGTATCTTTTAAAATCATTTTTTATCTCCTGATAAAGTTTATAAATATGGGGAGCAGGTTTAGCTGCTCCCCTTGAAAAAATTATCTTGTTTTATACCACGCATCGTACTGAGAGTAGAACTCATCAAGCACTTTCTGAAGTCCTGAATCGTAGCATTCCTTAATCATCTTATCAAGTGTAGCATCTACATCTTCAACAAGACCAAGTTCAAGCATAGGAACATATGAATTTAAAACAGTGTTAACTGCTGCTTTTTCGTTTGAAACATTTGCATCATCAAATACAAATGTGATTGTAGGATTGCTTACAACTCTTTCTGCCCAGCTGTCGGAAACTTCCTTTTCTCTTGGATCTCCGCCTGCCTCTGACAATTCACCGTTCTTAATAGCCCATGATGCGGAAACTGTCATAGGGGGATAGTTTTCTGTTGCTCCGTCAACCTTTGTGTACTCATTGTTTTCGTTGATTGTGTAGTGCTTTCCTTCTTCACCAAGTAAGATTAAGCGGTTAACGTATGTATCCATCTTCATGATATCCAAAACCATAGCTGCTCTTTCAGGATTCTTTGAGCTTGCGGTAATAGCCATATCGTTGTTTGAATAAGCTTCGCAACCTACAAGATGAGGCTTTGTAATATCGTATGCAGCGCCTTTAACGCCTTCAGTCTGTTCAGCCTGTCTTATATATGTAAATACGGAAGCATTCCATGCAATTGATGCGCCCTGCAAAGCTCCGAATGCATCGTCATCGGTTACTGTATTTGTAAGAGCCGATCTGCTCCAGCAGCCTGCGTCAGCCATTTCCTTCATATCTTTTGCGTACTGACGGAAAGGTTCGTATTCGTATGCAAGCTTAATATCATCCTTTGTGGGAAGTGAACCTTCTTTGTACTCATAAATCATGTCAAAGAAATCTGAATCAAGCGCAAGGAAAGTATCGTACTGTTCTCTGTAAACGTCCCAAAGTTCGTTGTTGTCTCCTGCAGCGGCAAGAGCATAAATACCTGACTGAGGGGTTTCTTTTTCCGCTACAGAAAGTGCGAATTTCTTGTAATCATCCCAGCTTGAAAGCGTTGAAAAACCAAGCTTGTCGGCAATATCCTGTCTTACTGCAACGATTTTTCCCATAGGCTGTGCAGTGTTTGAAGGAACTGCTATGGTCTTTCCTGCGAGTGTAGTCTCATCCCAGCTTTCCTTTGCCTGATATTTGTTTGTAAGAGGCATGCACTTTGCAATAAAGTCAGAGTCTATTGTGTAGAAAGAACCCTTTGCGGCTTCTGTGTACATATAGCACCAGGGAGCTGTGAAAATAAGATCCGCATCTCCGCCCTGAAGCACCAAAGAATACATTGTGGAGTAATCGCTCCAGCTTAAGAATGTCACCTTAAGGTCTGTGTTGAAAGGCTTAAGATAATCATTGATGAGCCCTAATACGTTATCCCAGTCATTTGGTGTGTCACCGATTAAATACACCTGAACCGTATAGGGTTTGCTTAAGTCGATTCCTGAATACATTTCGGGAGTTGCCTTAACAACACCTTTTCCGATTGCTTCCGGTAAATCTGCCGGAAGTTCTGTCACTTCACTTGACGCCGTAGTTTCCGTCGTCTGATTTGCAGTCTGTGTTTTAGTTTCTGTGCTTCCTGTTTGTGAAGCACTGCCACAGCCTGCAAGTACCCCTGCTGTCATAACGACAGCCATAATGATTGATAATACCTTCTTTTTCATATTAACCTCCTTTATCCTTTTACTGCTCCTATAGTTAAACCCTTTACAAAGTATCTTTGTACAAAAGGGTAAAGCAATACGATGGGACCTGTAGCTATTACCGTCATAGACATCTTCATACTTTCAATAGGAATCGAGGGAAGCGCTATTCCGGACTTTTCGGCAACTATTCTCATAGCTTCCGCGCTTCCGAGTATTCTTTGCAAATAGTATTGAAGAGTAAACATGTTTTCATCGGTAATGTAGAGCATACAATTATACCAGTCATTCCAATAAGCCAGTGCCGCAAAGAGTGAAAGTGTGGCAATTAAAGGCTTTGAAAGGGGAATGATAAGCCTTGCAAATATCACTAAGTCATTTGCGCCGTCTATCTTTGCAGACTCCGTTATTTCCATGGGAAGTCCCGACATAAATGACTTTGCAATTATCATGTTCCAAACCGAAAACATTAAGGGCAAAATAAGTCCCACAATGTTGTTTTTAAAATTTAGGTATCTAACGCAAAGTAAATACCAGGGAACCAATCCACCGTTAAAAAGCGTTGTGAAGAAATAAAAGAACGCAAACTTATTTCTCCATGGGAAATCTTTTCTTGAAAGAACATATCCTGTCATTGTGGCAAGAAAAACAGAAAGAAATGTTCCTACCGCTGTAACTCCTATTGTGGTTCCGTAAGCTTTAAGTATGGCAACCGGGTTCTTTAGGCTTAATTTGTAGCTATCCAGGCTAAAATTTGCAAAAGACGGTAAAAGTGGATAGCCGTTTCTTATAAGAGATGTCTCAGAGGTAAAAGAAGCTATTATGATAAGGTAAAAGGGAATTACGCAAATCAAAGCAAAAATACCTATTAAAACAATGCCCAGTATATTAACCGAAAGCTCGTCTTTGCTTAATCTTTTATGTGTGTTTAAGACTACTTGATTAGTCATTTCTTCCTCCCATCAATACAGTGCATAATCAGGATTGGCTTTTTTAACCAATGCATTCGATATCATAATCGTGACAAAGCAAAGCACTGACTGATACAAGCTTGCCGCCGCCGATACTCCGATGTCACCGTTATCAATAAGAAGTCTGAACACATAAGTGTCGATAACATCAGTCGTGGGCTGGAGTAAAGCACTGGACCTTACAGTCTGATAGAAAAGCCCGAAATCTCCTCTAAAGATGTTTCCTATTCCCAAAAGAACCAATATCATCATGGTGGGCATTAAAGAAGGAATCGTAAGATACCTGATCTTTTGCCAAGCGCTTGCGCCATCTATTGATGCAGCCTCAAACATTTCCTGATCTAAACCTGTAATGGCCGCAAGATATACAACCGAACCATATCCTGTCTGTTTCCAGATCTTTAAAAAGATTATTACTATGATCCATGCGGAGGGGGTGTTATATAAGTCAAAAGCTTGACCTCCCAAAGCCGTAATAACATGGTTAAATACACCTTTTTCATAGTTAAAAATGTTGTACATTATTGCTCCTGCCACAACCCAGCTTATAAAGTAGGGCAAAAACATAAGTGACTGCGTAAACTTTTTAAAAAACTTAGAAATTATCTCGTTTAGCAAAATTGCGCTGCCCATTTCAAACAAAACACCAAGGGTTATAAACGCTATATTGTAAAGCAAAGTGTTTCTGGTAACCATTCCAAGCTTTCCGGAAATCAAAAGAGCTTTGAAGTTATTAAGACCGTTCCAGGGCGAAAAATATATTCCGCCTGCGTACTGGTACTTTTTAAATGCTAAGATTATTCCCGTCATCGGGACATAACTGAATATAATTACATAAATAAGACTCGGAAGCAGCATTAAAAGAAGCAGCCAATGCCTTCTTAATACTTTTAAAAACGGAGTCTTTGTCCTAGTCTTTTCCATACTCTCTCCCACGTACACTATCCATAAGTTTCAAATCTATGATTTAATTGTAGGAACTATACCTAAATGGCTCTAGATTAATAATTTTCAAATAATCTAAAGTTTTTTATATTAAGTGAACGAATAATTTACGATTCGTGCGCAATTTTGCGCATTATAAGCGCAATTTCTGCTTTTTTGCGCATTTTTTATTGTTTTTCCCTTTTTTAAAAGCTATAATTGGTCTCATGGGAAAAGAAATTAGATTAAATGAACTATCAAAAGAACTGAATTTGTCGGCTACGACGATTTCAAGAGCCTTATCCGGAAACGGACGAGTATCTGAAGAAACAAGAAAAAAGGTTACGGAAGCTGCCCTAAGACTTGGATACATTTCCCCTTCGCAGAAAAAGCAAAGTGACAGCATTATTGCGGGTCGAAAAAGCGGAAACGTAGGCGTGGTGCTATCAAGAGACCTGTTATATGAGTCGGATTTTTTCCACCTTTGCTTACTTGGTGCTGCCGGAGCTTTGGCCGATCACGGCTATGAAACTCTTCTCATTTTGTGTAACACGGACGAGTATGAGCCTCTTATTCCTGCCGTTGAAAAGGGGGCTCTTGACGGAGTTATATTTACAAGAGCAATTTCAGGTGAAAAGAGCCACTCTTACCTTAAGAAAAAGGGGATTCCCGTAGTGGTGGTGGGCTCAGGTATTAAAGACGCGGTTATGGTTGATTCAAATACCGCTCTTGCCTGCAGAGAGCTTGCATCAAGCCTTATGAACAGCGGTTGCAAGCGCATAGCATTCATAGCGGGAAATATGAATTATAACGTAAACATAAAAAGGCTTGAAGGCGCAATGATGGGAGTTTCCGATTACTCCGTCAATCCGGATCCAAACCTTATATTCAGAGATATATCTAATTATAATTCCTGTAAAGTTGCGGTTGAAACCGCAATTACCAGACGTTGTGACGGCATCATTTGCTGTGACGATGTAATTGCAGGATGGTCTTATGAAGTGCTCACAAGACTTGGGCTCTCGGTCCCTAAGGACGTTTTGCTTGCTTCTTGCTTTGACAGTAATGAATTGGCCCGCCACACACCACCCATAACCGCTGCCCACATCGACGCAAGGCAAATGGGATTCTATGCAGGCGAAGCCATGATCGGTCTTTTGGAAGGCACTGAAAAAAGACAATTTATTCCGGTTGAACATACTATTCACTTAAGAGCTTCCACAAGACATTTTAGTGTCTGATGGTTTCTTTAAAATTTCACGTAAAGGAGACGGTATATGGGACTTAAAGAACGACCTTTGGTGCATGCGATTGCAGGAGGCAAATATTGGGAAAACCAATACAAAACCTTTTATGCAAAAGTATTTGTGCCGGACAATGATTTAGAGGGGCAGGTAAATAACTACGGTTTCAGGGCTCCGCTTCTTTTGATATTCGAAGAAAATAAGATGAGCATAGATGCGGCAGTGAAGTTTTCTGATGAGAAAGGCTTTACAAAGATTGCCGCTCGTTACGATGCGCCGGTAGTGTTTGTATATCCAACATGTGAAGGCGGTTGGGAGCAAGCAGACGTAAGCCTGTATCAGGATTTGATTGAAGAAATCAGTCTTTATCCCGATTATGAAGACGGAGTGGTTGCATGGGATAATTTCTTTAAAAAGCGCTTTGAAGGATACTTTATAAGGGGTGCAAAGTTTAGAGCTGACATCTACAGTTACGGAAAGTCGGCAGATTACGTTGCCAAAAATCTTTTAAAAACCATTAACGGCGAATACCTTTGGGGCCCCGGAGAAATCACTCCCCCCATGTGCTCAATGGAAAGATTATCCGTTGTACCTAATGTAGAAAGAAAAGACATCGCTGTATTAAGTGTCGGAAACAGCGAAGAAATAAACAAAGCGTTTAAAGACAGTGAGCACGTTCTCATAAAAGAAAAAGCAGAGACCGAAAAAGACTTTGACAACTTTGTAAAGAAGTACCTTATGTGGTGCGGTCAGATTCAGATTGAGCCTGACTTTGAAGCTTTAAAGATAAAAGAAGAAACAGGCATCGTAGAAGTTAAGACTTCTCCCGATAACGAAAGCAAATACAAGGATTTGCCCACTCACAAAGCAGGATACTTTGCTTTCTACAACGAAGGCTTATTTGATAATGGTCCGGTTCCGATGGTGCTTGCTTTCCACGGAGGCGGAGACACCGCCCTTCACATTACTTACGTACCGGGATGGATTGATATCTGCCATAGAGACGGATTTTTACTTGTGGCAATAGACGACCATTTATCTTTAAGAGCTACGGAAATCATGGAGATTCTTGATAGTTTAAAGAATCGTTATAACATAGATGAAAAAAGAATCTATGCAACAGGCTTTTCAATGGGAAGCGGAAAGACCTTTGATTTGTTTATGGAGTATCCCGATGCCTTTGCAGGCTTTATGCCATGCTCTGCTCTATTCCCCATGAGCAA
>JAEEGJ010005475.1_pt1 | contig 39862 bp, 34 predicted proteins | sample 8958761 | NCBI WGS metagenome assembly JAEEGJ01 (sample SAMN16246546, study PRJNA631951) | gut metagenome | biome: gut microbiome; feature: rumen; material: RS-attached | host: Bos | place: Iran: Karaj | collected 2018-10 | reverse complement strand
TCATTGGACAGTCGCCGCAAAGGCGACCCGCACTGGTCTTACAACGTCGTTTTCGACCTCGCCAAACCGGTACGCGCATCAGGGAACGAAGCGCGCGGCCTTATCGAAGCAAAACGGGAACGGCAAGGCATAGAGTCGGAGCCCCTGAAAGACTCCGTGCAGATGCCAAGCCACGTGGACATTGTCGGAGCGGGACCGAGCGGGCTGTGGGCTGCCCTGCACCTGTTGCGCAAAGGGTTTACGGTCGACCTCTACGAGCAGGGGAAAAACGTCGAAGAGAGGTTCCGCGACATCCGGCGATTCATCGTCGATAGGAAATTCAACGCGCACAGCAACGTGCTCTTTGGCGAAGGCGGCGCGGGAGCCTTCAGCGACGGAAAACTGAACACGCGGAGCCGCAACGCTTTTAGCGAAGCGGTCCTCAAGGACATGGTCGGCTTCGGCGTCGACGAAAGCGTCGTCACCTTCGCAAAGCCGCACATCGGCACCGACAGGCTCGTGCTGATGTTGCGGGAAGTCCGTGCCGAAATTGCAAAACTCGGCGGGCGCATCCATTTCAACACGGCCCTCGAAGATATCGAAATCAAGGACGGGCGCATCTGCGCCATCCAACTGAGGAATGTGAGCGGGCACGAGGCTCGGGATGTTTCGTTGCCGTTCTGGAAACCTTGCGAGGCGCTGGTGCTCGCCGTCGGGCATTCTGCCCGCAGCGTCTACACGCTGCTGCACGCCCGTGGCGTCGCCCTTGAAAGCAAGGCTTTCGCCATGGGCGTGCGCGTCGAGCACCCGCAAATGCTCATCAACCTGCGGCAACTCGGCAAGGGCGTGGACACGCGCCTCACCGGAGCCGCGGAATACTTCCTCGCCACGCCGACACTGGGCAAGACAAGTAGCGCTTACAGCTTTTGCATGTGCCCCGGTGGCATCTTGGTGCCCTGCGCCTCAGAACCCGGCACTCTCGCGACAAACGGCATGAGCTACAGCCGCCGCAACGGCCCCTTCGCCAACGGCGCCATCGCCGTTCCCATTGCCGCAAGCGAAAAACTGTTCGGCGGCCTCGATCTCCAGCGCCAAATAGAAAGCGACGCCTACCGCGTCGGCGGCAACAACTACGCCGCCCCCGCACAGACCATCAAGTCGTTCCTCGCACACAAAGAAGACGCGACTCTCCCCAAATCCACCTATCCCTGCGGACTCGTGCAGAGCAATCTCTGGGACTGGATGGACAAAACCATTTGCAAGAGCCTCGCCGAAGGCTTCCAGAATTTTGACCGGAAAATTCCCGGATTCATTGACGAAGGGTTGATTGTCGCGCCGGAAACGCGCACCAGTTCGCCAATCCGCATCACGCGCAACAACGACACGCTCGAAAGCGTGAACACGCGCGGGCTTTACGTACTCGGCGAAGGCGCCGGATATGCCGGCGGAATCGTCACCAGCGCAGCCGACGGCGCCCGCCTCGCCCACCACGCAAAAAAAGCGTAAACCTACCGCCACTTACTCCGAAGCCATTCTTGCAATTCAAGAACTACCGGATAAAAGTCATTGTCTATTCTGTGCGTTGGAATAATACGAACCGTTTTACTTCTCTTAATTCTGGATATACTTGGCATAAGCCACGAAACACTTTTCAAATCTTTCATGAACATTTTTGACTTTTCTTTCCCATCTTCTTCCCTAAAAGCAGTCCATTGCACTCGGATTCTTCCAGATGTTGAATCCAATGACTTTTGCAATCTTAAAAAAGTTTGAACATCCGTATCATGGAGTGTGTCGGCAAAAACTTCAGCTTCATTCCTCCACACTTTCGTATACATCACGGTCGAATCTTGGCATAAAGACGCTTGATATAGCACCGAGTCCGTTTTTTGGACAACCTCGACTATTTTTACAAAATCACTCCGAGGCGGTGTGTATGGCACGCCACCTACCGTTGTATAATACGCCGAAGCCATTATCAAAAGCCAGGAAAGCATTTATTTACCCAACCCCATCAACTCTTCATACCTGGAAAACAAATCTAGCACCACCTTGTATGACTGTCCGTACACCTCTTTTTCCACGTCTGTTTTTTTGTAAAGCGAAATTTCCTTACATTCCGATTCAGACATAATAAAAAATGCGCGAGAATCGTACAATTCTCCTGGACGACGATGTTTCCATGACATCAGCGGGAAACTACCTTCTAGATTCAACAATTCGCGATATAGCGATTTATAAGCATCCGTTCCGCCGAGAACAACACTATCAAGCAGTACCTCAGTTTCGACAAAAGAAGTATCTCTGACATCATCTTTAAGGTGTGTCCGCTCCATATATATTCTTAGAGAATCCCCGACAGGCGTAATGATTCGAACGAGTTCAAGACCTTCTACAGGGCCTTCCCCATACAAATGCCAATTGGAAGAATCCCGCTCCATCCCAACCATAACAATAGAATTTGGGATGCAATAACTCGATTCCATTTCTAATTCAATAGCCAAATATCCCCGACCTGAGTATATCTGCGATATTTTCTCATTATGACAGCCAAACAAAAAAAAGACCATCAGGGTCAACAACTGAATCCGCATTCCTTTTATCAAACACTTCATGAGCACCGGTCTACGCGGGAGTCTGTAACATCTTGTCATAAATATATACAAAATCGTTTGAATGCATACATTTGTATGCATTAACAGCTACAGTTTGGCAATCTCTTCCATGGAAAGGCCGGATATTGCAGCAATCTTTTCAACAGGATCACCGTAATCACACATAGCCTTCGCCATTTCGCGTTCACGTTCGCCATGGCATTATGGTCCCATTCCTTGTGGTACATTTTCTGGTATGCCTCGAATTCTTCCTTACTGAAATTAGATACTTTTGAGCTTTCCGTCAAGCATTCGAACAATTCCGTTTAGAACGTCATTTAAAAACGTTTCTAGGAAAACTATTTGATGTCAATTAAGTCAAAATACATCAAACGGGTGTGCAATGGTTTACTTGCCAGTAATTTTATGTTAACGCCTAGAGCTCTTGCCTCATTGATTTCTGAGCTATACAGAAACTTGAATTGATTCTTCTGATAGTAATGGATGACACCGGGCTCATTAATTGCATCGACAATGATAAAACGGCATCCAGTCTTGTTTTCATCGCTACGGAACCAAGCTTTTATAAAATCCATTACCGCAGAGCCAATGCCCTGCTTTGCAAAATCAGCATTCGTTCCCAATCGTCCAACTAAAACACCTGGATAACGTCGAAGATTCTTTTCGCCATTTTCCGTGACGTATTCTATTTTGGCTTTGTCTTCCGGAGCGAGCTGCTTTATTCGAATGGAGTCATTTGAAATTGTAAAAGCCGCAACAATGCAATTCGGTTTATCTTTTAGGCGAAAAACATAGGTTTTGCCGAGAAGTTTTTTGCCATATAAAAGAAAATCCTCGGTAAAGAATTCATCGAGATCCGAATTACCGCATTTGAATGGTTTGCAGCTTTGTAAGAGTTCAGGCGTGAGCCTCGCGAACGAGCCACGATTTAAAAAATAGGCAAGATTCATGCCTAGAAACCTTGCTCACGAAGGAAATTCCTGACCAACAGAATTTTTTCGCCATAATCCTGTTTTTGGTCGTTTTTCTCAGCAAAATCGGCCTCCTTGAGAAAACGCTCAGCGTCTTCCCCCTGAAGGGTCGGTATAGATCTTATTGCTACGGCCATAGAATTGTTCCTCTATTTACAAAATACGTTTTTGAGTTGCTGTTGTCAATCAATATTTCAAACACGGACAATATAAACCGGCAAAAAGCGCAAGTCAAGACAAAATAATTTTGCAAAAAAAGATGGACAAAAATTCCGTTTTGAACGTCTAAAAAAGCAAGGAATGAGAAAAAATGAAATCACAAACTTAAAAATGCATCCATACACCTTGAATGCCAAGCAATATTGCTTTTTTGCAATAAGTCAAAATCAAGGACTAATTTTCTAGGAGGTTCCTCATCCAATGTCAAGACGAGTTTCAAGTGGGTTTCATCGCCCTTAAATCGTCTATTGATAAATATTCCCACGCCCAATACCGTGTTGCGAATTTCAACATTAGACGAATCCAAAATTTCTTCCACAGAATTCCGATATAAATAGGCATCTACATTCTGCGGCCACTTTTTTCCATAATTAACGCTATCCATATAAATCGAAAGAGTCTCATAATAGTGTTCTGTGATGCCTTCGGAATTTAAATCATAAAAGCCCCCTGTGAAATATGTCTTTTTCACAAAATGCTTATCGTACTTGGACACCTTCGCATCCTTTTCAACGACCTTATAAGATCCCTTTGCGTTTTTACAAACACCACATTGCCATACAAGCATGCAAATAAAGACAAGAAGAAGGTATTTCATTCGCATCGTTTACGCTCCATGTAATTTTAAATATACGCTTTTTTCAAAATAAACATGATCCCCATCATGCGATAATGCACGCCCTATTTGAACATCTCCCCGCAATTTCTATATTTGTCCGACAAATCTCTCCCAGCCGGAACAGATGATTACAAGACTTATCGACCGTAACTTTGCCAACATGAGGTTGGACCGTTTCCTTCGCAAGGCCTTCCCGGAGGAATCCCTTTCTGTATTTTTCGCCGTCATCCGTAAAAAGAAAGTCCGTGTCAACGGGGTTATCGGCAAGGCAAACCAGATGCTCTCCGAAGGGGACGTCGTCTGCATTTATGAAAATTTCAAATCGGTGGAAAACTTAGACGAGAGACGAGAGGCGAGAGACGAGAGACAAGGCTCGGGGCGCGAGGCACAGGATTCGGGTGACAAGTGGGGTGCGTCGAAAACGGGGTTTGCAAAAAGCAAGTCCACCTGGGGCAAGGACTCCTCCGTCGGGAAACAGGCACGATGGGGCGCACGCGAGCTCGATATCGTCATCCAGACCGAAGACTATGTCATCGTGAACAAGCCCTCGGGACTCGCGAGCCAACCCGGCAGCGGCACCCGCCCGGGCGAAAGCCTCGTAGAATACCTCTGGGAAAGGGGTAAAAGCGAAGGGCTCGACTTCAAGCCCACCATCGCGCACCGCCTGGACCAGGAAACGTCCGGCATGCTCATCGCCGCACTCCACGGCGACACGCTCCGCGACTTCACGCGCATGATCCGCGAACACGAGGTCGACAAGTTCTACTTCGCCCTCGTCAAGGGCAACCTCAATCGCGACAAGGGCACCATCAGCGAAACCCTGACGCGCACGGACGCCGCCAAGGGCAGCAAGATGAAGGTCGGGCAAAAGGGCGAAGGGGCACAGGAAGCCATCACGCATTACCGCGTCAAGCAACACTACGAAGGCTTCGACCTCGTGAAAATCAAGCTCGAGACCGGGCGCATGCACCAGATCCGCGCCCACTTCGCAAGCATCGGCCACCCGCTCCTGGGCGACACGCGCTACGGAGACTTCGCATTCAACCGCGAAGCCAAAAAGCAGTTCGGCCTGCACCGTCTCTTTTTGCACAGTTGCCGTCTCGAGTTTACCTGGAAGGGCGAAAAGAAGGTCTTCGACTGTCCGCTTCCCAAGGAACTGCAGGACGTCATCAAGCAACTGAAGCCCATCAAGACGGAGAGGCACTAGGCCATGACCGCCAAGATCGCATACGCACTGACAGCGGCCATGTTCGTTCTCGCCACCGTCACAGCCTGTAACGATTCCACCTCCGCATCCGACAATGGATCCGAAATCACCAGTTCTCCGTCTGCCGAAGACAGGGAGGGAATGATCCGCGTCCCGGCATCGGACATCAAAGTCAACCTTACCGAAAAGATGGACGCCAAGCTGACCTACGATTACCTTATCGGTATCCACGAAGTCACCTGCGGCGAATACGGCGACATCACTTGTAGCGACGGAAACCTGCCCGTCGCCAACGTCACCTTCTTCGACGCCGTCCTGTTCGCGAACGCAAAAAGCAAGTCCGAAAAGTTGGACACGGTCTACACCTATTCCGGCGCCACGTTCGATTCACAGAATCACTGCACCCACCTGGAAAACTTCGCGACCCTCTTTGACAAAAAAGGTTACCGTTTGCCGACAGAAGCCGAATGGGTCAAAGCCGCGCTGCAAGGCTGGGATGTGAACAACGGCTGGAACAGCGGCAATTCCGGAGGCGTACCCCACGCCGTCTGCACGGCAAGCAAGGACAAGGCCGGTTTCTGCGACTTCGCAGGTAACGTAATGGAATGGGTGAACGACTGGCTTGGCCCCGTTACAGAGTCCTCCTTCACGAACTTTATCGGAACGGCCCAGCCCAACGGCATCGGCGAAAGGATAATCAAGGGCGGGAGCTATCTCAACGACGTGCAATCCATCAGTCCGTTCGCACGCGGCGATGTATACACGGTCACGTCGGCAACCAAGACTGAATACGTCGGGTTCCGCCTTGCGCTCGGAGCCATCCCCAATGCCGAAGCGGCAAACAGCGAAAACCAGCAGAACGGGCAAATCATAAACCGTCTCGCCACATCCGACGCCGTCCGCAGCATCACCGGTACATACGCGACCAAACTGGCCTTCCGCAACGACATCACGGGCAACCTCGTATTCGTCAACTACTCAGACATTACCTTATCCGTAATCGAAATCCAGGACACGTTGAACGTGTTCCACCCGGACATCTCCCCCAACGGGAACTGGGTCGCCTTCTGCACGAACATGGAAGGCATAAGCGGACAATCCAGCCTGTACGTACGCAAGCTCGACGCCACGGGCAGCAACCTGGTCCGGCTCGACGTCGCAAGCGCAGCTATCCCCCGCTGGAGCGTCACCGCAAGCGGGGACACCGTTATCACCTACGTGAGCGACGCAGGCAACAACAAGGAGACCGCCGACTGGCAGAAGACCAGCACATGGCAGGTCCCGTTTGCGGGCGGGGTCTTCGGCACGCCGCAAAAACTGTTCGACGGCAGCTACCACGGCGGCATCAGCGAAGACGCAACCCTCGCCGTTTCCGGTGCAAGGCTTCTCCGCGCCCGCAAGGCCAATCCGCCAGGTTCCCTTTACGACGCCACCGCGACCGACACAATCTGGTACAACGGGGAACAGGCATGCAACGCATCCCTCGTCCAGGACGGAACCCAGCGTACGGCATTCCTCGATTTCGCGGGCAACACCGGCAAGGAATTTGTCGGGCAGTCCTACACCACGCACCAGCGCATTTTCATCGCCGACAATACAGGGAAACTCATCCAATCCATCGGGGCTCCGGCCGGATACACATTCGACCATACCGAATGGGCGACCGACGGAAAAATCTCGAACATCGTAGCGACACTTACCAATCCGGACGGCGAACATCAGAAAATCGTGCTCGTGAACGTTGCCGATTCCAGCGTCACCGAACTCATCCAAGGCGAGGAACTCTGGCACCCCTGCCTATGGGTAAACCGAGCTCTCAGCCCCGCCAATACAACGGACTTCGTTCTCGACCCCGACAGCGCGGGAGTCTACTTCGTTGCTGGCGGCACCGAGATTGCCGTAAAATGGCGCTACAAGATGGAACTCCTGTGGAACTACCGCGACACAACGAACACGGTGATACTCGGTTCATCGCGAGCCCTGCACGGAGTCATTCCCCGGCAGCTGACAAATGCAACCAAGGCAATCAACCTGGCCAACTCCAACAACACGCTGTTCTGCACAAAATTCATCCTGGACAACTACATCCTGCCGCACATGAAGAACCTGAAATACATCATCATGTCGATTGACATAGACCGCGGATTCAACACGGCGGCACAGAGTTTCTTCGAAGTCCTCAGGAGTTCCATTCCCGGCTACGTCTACGACGAGAACCACAATTTCTGGAAAGACGGAGTTCCCGAACAGCTTCCCCAGCTGACATACGCATCCTTAGGCTACTACAAGTTCGAACCGTTCAGGGAAACGCTCGGTTTCGAGCCCCTTGAATCCCAAGGCTGGGGTGAACCCAAGGTCTGGACAGACAGCACGTGGGTCGCCAAAAGACGCGACCTCTACGATGCGAACTTCGCTTTGCTGAAAGAAATCCTGGCCGAGGCGCAGGAGCACGACATCCGCGTCATCGGAATCATCTTCCCGCAGAACCCCTTGTACGTGAACACGGGATCGTTCTCGTTCCACGGAATCCAGCGGAGCATCGCCCCTACCCTCATCCAGGAACTTGCGGACCTGAACAAGACCTATCCGAACTTCATGTTGATGGACGAAAACAAGATGGGCGGTCACGATTATACGGACGGCATGGCCTACGACAACAACCACCTTTCGTCTGATGGCGCCCTCCAGATGACGCTCCGTATCAATTCACTTCTTGCGACTATGCCCTAGCATGCCGCAGGCCTTCTTGAGCGTACCGGCCAATCCCAGATTCTGAACATTCGTCCACACAGAAAGAATCCCGGCAAGGCCGCATGCCACCGGGCGCGGGAACTTCGCATACAGCCACTGGCGGCGGGCAATGCCGCGCTGCACGCACTGCGACCTCCAGGAACTCGCAAAATGATGGATGCAAAGCGTTTCAGGCTGCAACCGGATTTTGCCGTCGATATAACTTTTCGGGGAGAAAACGTATTCTGGGAAAATTTCGAGGCCCGGCAAGTCCTTAAACACCTCTGCCAGAATATTCGGCAGCACAAGGTCGTCAATCGTATTTTCCCTGTAGCGGAAAGGATGCGTCTTGTAGAATTCCAGCGCCTTGGCGACAACTGGGGAATGCGGCGTCGCACCCATGACAGCGCCCTCGATGCGCTTGGAGCCGTTCTCGTAACCAAAGAAATAGTCGCGTTCCAGCAGGCTATCGAAACTTTTCAGCACCTCGACATCGGTATCGAGATATATGCCGCCCTCGCTTTCTAGCGCATAAAGGCGCACCGCGTCGCTTGCGAATGCCCAGCGCCTTCGTTCCAGAGCGTCACGCACCCAAGGGATGCCTATGGCGCGGGCCTTCTTCGCATCCCATAACACGAATTCATAACCTGGGAGCACGCACTTCCAGCTCTCCATGCATTTCCGGACGCTTTCCGGAAAATCCTCGCCCGAAAACCAGCAATAATGGATTTTCTTCGGGATCATCCGAACCTCTTCATGACAAGTTCCAGGAACCTCTTGCCGCCGAACGAACATATCGCCGCAATCTTGTTGCGAATCCTGGACCTGCAATCCAGCAGGCATTGCAGGCGGAACTCGTTAATCCAGTGCCAGGCGCGGTTTCTGTACTCCGAGAATTCCTCGGTATCGGGCGTGCGCATGAGGATACTGAATCCGGCACTCAACAGCGAACTTTCGGCAGCCTTCAAAAGGCGTTCCGCCGTTTTCTTGTCCATCGAGGCGTTTTTCTCGTTCGCTTCCTTACAGATATCTTCGCAGATATCGAGAAGTACCGCCGTTTTCACGCCCCCCTGGTTGGCGAGCGCGCTCTCGGGATGCTTCCGGTAGTAGTACAGCGTCCTGTTCACGAGCGCGACCCTGTCGATCTCGTTGAAGATGGAGATGACCGAGATGAGGTCCTCGAAGAAAGTCCCTTCCTTGAGCTTGCGCTTTTTCCAGAGTTCCACGCGGAATATCTTGTTCCAAAGGGAATAGTCGGGAAAGCTTTTCTGGTAAAGGCTGCGTTCGATGGCCTTTTCCGCCGTGATAGTGCGGGGCCTGGTCTTGCTCGTGGGAAGAATGTCACCGTGGTGCAAAGTCCCCCTGAACGAGCGTGTCCGGCCGCAAGCAACCTTCGTCTTGCAGGCCTTTGCCGCGAAAAGCAAGTCGTGCAGCATGGAGGGCGCGGCCACATCGTCGCTATCCACAAAAACAATCCATTTGCCCGAAGCATGTTTTAAGCCGGTGTTGCGGGCTTTCGACGGGCCGCCATTCTTTTGCTCGAAGACTTTGAAACGCGAATCGTTTTCTGCAAAAGACTGCGCTATGGAGAGGCTGCTGTCGGTAGAGCCATCGTCAACAACCACGGCCTCAAAATTCCCGAACGTCTGCGTTGCGATGCTCCGCAGGCATTGTTCGAGATATTTGGCCGTGTTGTACACGGGAACAATGACACTAATCTCCGGCATACCAACCTCAAAAAAATCTTAGGCGCCCTTCTTGGCAAGGACGATTTCGCCCCAGCCCATCTGGACAAACGCTCCGGCCCTTACGAGGTCGCCTTGCGCCTTCTCGTAATCTTTCAGCAGGGCGTTATACTCCGATACATCCTTCCGGAGCCTTGCACCCCCCTTGGCCTTGCGTTCCAGCCAATCTTGCTTCCATTGGGCTGCGGCAGAAAGTTTGTCGCAAGATGTTTCCAATGCGTCAAGGTAGGCCGGGACCGCGTTCAGGAACGTAGCTTCAAATGGTTTTGACTTTTTCTTCGCTTCGTCGACAAGATTCTTTTGTTGTCTGCAATTCGTGGCGATTTCGCCCATGAAACGGACAATTCGGTTAAAATCCACCTGCGGCCATATCATGTTGAACGGCCATATTTTTTTCCAATGGAACTTGAACATAGACTCGTGAGCGGTATTCTTCGCTTTCACGAGTTCTTTCAGGTTGTTGAAAATGATTTCGGACGGGAGCATATCCCGTTCGACTGCATTTTCGGCAGGTTTCTCTACATCGGTATTCATATATAAATTAATATACATATGGAACAGGTTCTTGCGGATTCCTCCAGCGTAAACTTTCGTTAACTATTGGCTTTTTTATTCGGATTTGGGCTATTTTTTACCATCTTTTGCTTGCTTTTTATATATTAGGATGTAAATTCATAAAAAGAACACCTTACTTAAGGAACCTTTATGGACAAGAAAAAACTCAGAATTTTGATGATTGCCGACATCGTCATCATCGTTGGGCTCGTCGTCGTCATGATGGTGCTCAAGGGACAATATAACGACCAGGCCCAAAAATCCGTCAAGGAACAGGTGGATGCCTATCTTACGGTCACTAACGGAGTTCTCCAGGAACAGTGGAGGTCCATCGACCAGTACGGCATGGCGTTCAAGCTGCTCTATGCGACGCTCGCCGGCAACAAGACCGAAGCCACGTTCAAGAGCGCAGTCGCCGCTATCGAAGGCGACAAGGATGCGCGCGTTAGGCAAATCGCTTACATGTATTCCGCTGCTGGTGTGAACGACAAGGCCCAGAGCCTGATTAGCGAAAAGGCCGGCCTCGCCGACAAGTTCCTCCTCAAGCCCGAGGGCGGTGTCTACGAAGTCGCATGCGGAAAGGACTGCTCCATCAGCTTCACCTTCGTGAAGGGCAAGCTGAAGAGCACCGACTACAAGGCTCTTGCCGAATACAAGATGGAAGACCACTTCAAACTCGAAGCTCCGGCTCCGTTCCACTTCGAATAAGGAGAATCACGATGAATTTGAAGACTATCACCATCGCTCTCACGGTTCTCGTTTTCGCGGTCCTCGCCACGGTCATCATGCAGAAGGGCAGCTACGTCTCCCAGGCAACCGAACATTACGAAAAGACAACGGGTAACTCTTTCAACGGCACGTCCAGAATCCTCAAGTTCGTGAACGAGTCCATCGAAACCAACAAGACGCTCTGGCTCATGACCTGCGACGCCATCCAAAACGTGAAGACGGCTAAGCAGATGGCCGAACTGGAATCCAAGTACTTCCCGGGAATCAAGGGCAACATGAGCATCGCCCAGAAGAACCGCAAGTTCGAAGCGACCATGGCCTACTACATCGTCTCCTACTACGACAAGGTCGAAGTGGACAAGAAGACGGACGTCAAGACCCTCACCGGGCTCACCGCTATCGACGTGAACGCCTTGCTCGGCAATGTCGCTATCGCCAAGGCCGCCGACGAAGAAGAAGGCGAAGAAGGCGAAGAAGAAGCCGCCGAAGAATAATCCGGTCGAAGATATTCAAAAGAGGCTCCGCTCATGCGGAGTCTTTTTTATTGTTTCAGCAGAAACTTGGGAATGAAGAGTTTCGGGAAGCGTTTGAGGAACGCCATAGAGAACGAGGCCAGCTGAGGCAAACGGCGCAAAGCCTCTTTTTTGTCGGAATAGCACAAAGCCGAAAACCAATGGGATTTCCAGATTTTAACCGCTTCCGGGTAGAGACGGTGGCTACTGTAGCGTGAAAGTACCTTCAGGAAGGTGCCATACATCAACGCCCGATCAGACGACATGTTGTTGCCGTGGATACGGTAGTAGCAGCACAACGTAGGCAAAACGGGCAACGAACCGAACTTGTAAAGGAACTTGAGCCACTGGGGAAAATCCTCGAAAGGATATTCAAGGTCGTACCCGCCCATTTCGCGGAAAACGTCCAGGCGAATCAATTCAGAGCAACCGTGAAGTTCACGCTTTCCGAGAAAAAATTCTTCAAAAGTGATTCGCGGGATGGAGCGCGTATACCGTGGGTCGGGTTCATCACCATGGTTGCCTTCGGCATCCATGAGAATAATTTGTCCAAAACAAATCGGATCTTCGGGATGCAATTCCAGGTAGTTTGCCTGGGCAGCAAGCCTACCTGCGGGCATAATATCGTCGGAAGCAAACGAGCAAAAATATTTTCCGCGAGCGAGCGAAAGGAGTTCGCTCATGGTTGCCATGAGACCCTTGTTTTCGCGGTGGATATAGGTAAAGCCAAGTTCCGCCTGCAACCGTTCGAGAATCTCCGGCGAGGAATCCGGGCTGCCATCGTCAATGACGACGAGTTCAAATGCGACACCCTTCTGAGCCATCACCGAACGGACAGCAGCCTCCACGTACTTCTCGTGGTTGTAGCTAGCCATCAGCACCGAAACCAGTGGAGGCAACTCGCGCTGTTCCGTTTCAACACCCTGCGCAAAAGCCTTCACATAGACATTCTCTGTCATCTTTTCGGCAAACATGTTCGTTATGGAGTATTCCACTTAAGCCTCCGGACGACAAAGAACAAGCAGACAAAATAAAGGAAATTTTCGCTTGCGTAAGCAATCATCGGGCCATTAAATTCAAACATCTTCGAAAAAAGAATCGTCCCTACCAAGAGGTAGACATTGCTAAGCACCTCCGCAACGAGGAACTTCACCGTTTCACGATGGGCGACAAGGACAAGGCCCAAAGCCCATCCACCGGTGCGGAAAAAATCTCCCACCAGTTGCAAAGGCATATAGTCGGCAACTGCTGCATAAGAATCCGAAAGCATGAGCGCCACAACAAGGCGACGGCAAAGAAACATCAGCGTCACGACGACTAGCGCCAGCCCAAACATTTTGCCGAGAATCGGGTTGAACATCGACCAAAATTCTTTTTTCGTAAGGCTACGGGAAACTTTCGGCAACAGGACCACCCCGAGAACGGCAGAAAATCCGGACGCAAAGAAATCGGAAATTTTCCATACACCTTGCCAGATACCTGCGGCATCCCAGCCGAACTCGCCACCAACATAAGAACGTATCGCCGTCAAGACAATCGGGTTCAGGAGCATAGGGAGTATTCCCATGGCGGCAAACGCAAACCAAGGCGAACGGATGTCGAGCACGGAAGTACGAATCACATCAAAATGGAAGCCGGCTCCGCGAGCAACCTGCGCAGCAAAAATACCCGCGACAATAGACTGCGTTGCAATGATGGAAAGCACGCCCAGGCGCCCCGTATAAAGGAAAAAAGCGACCCAAATGCACTGGAGGAGAGACGAGGCAATTCCAATAATAGCCCAGCGCCTATATTCACCGAGTCCGTTCATCACCGACGACGTGATGGTGATGATATTCATCGCTAAAATTCCTGGCAACGAAAAGAGAATCGCCGCCTGCACCAGCCGCGGGTGAATTCCCGGAACAAGCGTTTCGAGTGGAGCAAGGAAACAGAACGCCACCGCCAAGACAGCCGTAAAGATAAAAGCAAAAACAGTCAGCTTGAATCCGCCACGCCAAATACCAGCCAACTTCTTGCGGTCATCGAGATTCTGCGCCGTCAAGCTCACCCAGCCATTCTGCATCGCGAGCGAAGACATCGCTTGCCCCGCCGTCATGAAGTTCTGCAACTGTCCAACACAGGCAAAAAACGAAGGAGGTAAAAAAATGGCCAAAAGTTTATTCACGACAAAAGCCCGCAACATATTGCAAGCCGTCACGCTGCCAGAACCGAATACGATTTTCCAGAATTTAGATTCGTTGTTCATGAATTAAGCAAATTCGTTCAATGAGTCAATAACGTAAGAGATTTCATCGTCACGCAAGCCAGGCCCCATCGGCAAACTAAGAACGCACTTCGCAAGGCTTTCCGTAACGGGAAGTTCCCCATGGCGAAGTTCAGGAAGCGGCTCCGTTGTGCGGATTTCGGTATAGGCCTGCTGCAAATGCGGGGGAACCGGGTAATGAACAAGCGTCTCGACACCCCTTGCGTTAAGAAACTCCTGCAGTTCGTCACGGCGTTTGCACTGGACGACAAAAAGATGATACACGTGGCTTTCCGGCACAGTCGGTGCCTGAGGGCATTCGATCTGTGGATTCGTAATTCCATGGCGATAGCGTTCGGCAATCTCGCGACGGCGGCTATTCCAGGAATCCAGATGAGGAAGTTTTTCTTGGAGGAGCGCAGCCTGTATTTCGTCAAGGCGGGAATTCACTCCAAGATAACAGTTTTCGTACTTACGAGCACTACCGTAATTCGACAGCGTGCGGACCATCTCTGCAAGGGAGGCGTCATTTGAGACGACCATACCGCCATCCCCTAACGCACCCAAGTTTTTCGTCGGATAGAAACTGAACGCAGCAGCCAGGCCGAACGATCCCGCGCGCCGATCATCCGCCAAACACGCGCCATGAGCCTGAGCACAATCTTCAAACAAAAGGAGTCCACGAGACTGCGCAAATTTGCATATTGCATCCATGTCGGCGATACGGCCGTAAAGGTGAACCACCAAAATAGCCTTGGTGCGAGGAGAACAAGCCCTTTCCAATTTCGATGGGTCCATATTGCAGGTTGCGCGATCCGGCTCCACAAGGACTGGCACAAGACCTGCCGCCGTCACGGCAAGAACCGACGCGATAAACGTATTCGCCGGAACGAGCACCTCGTCGCCCCTTTTGAGAAGCCCCTGCAAAATTGCAGCACGAAGCATCAAGGTCAAGGCGTCAAAACCGTTCCCTACACCCACGCCATGCCGTACACCACAATATCCGGCAAAGGCATTCTCGAATTCTCCGCAGCTGGCACCGCGAATAAACCAATTCGAATCGAGAACTTTCCCAAACGCAGCCTGTAAACCGCGACCGAGCGAATCGTTCACGTAATCTAGGGAATAAAAAGGAACTTTCATCTTTGCCAAAGGTCAACCCTATCTTTCAATCTCTCGGAGAAAATAGCAAAAAAAGGGACACGCCGCCAATCCGCACAAAAGTTTTCTAATATTTGGGTATGTTTGAAATCCTACCTTACAAAAGGGAGATGGAAGCCCGCTGGGACCACTTTGTGATGCACGACGCCTTCAACGGGACGTTCCTGCAGACGCGCAAGTTCCTGAACTACCACCCGGAAGGGCGTTTTGAAGATGCTTCGTTCCTGGTCGAAAAAAGTGGAATCATCGTTGCCGCGGTCCCAGGAAACATCTCTAACGCGACATTCGTATCGCACCAGGGTTCCACTTTCGGCGGCCCCGTCATTTCGAAGGATTTCACAAGTGCCAGCCGGATGATCGAAATTATCGAAACCATCGACAATTACCTCCGCAGCCAGTACAAGAGCACAAAACTTAAAATTACCGCGCAAGCTTTTTGCAGCGGAAATAACGACTTGCTGGAATACCTCCTCGAGCATCACGGTTACACGAGGCACACGGAACTCAGTTGCATCACCCCGCTTGATGCAGGCGAAGATCCACTCTTGAAATGCAAGGGAGAATGTCGCAGAAATTTCCGCAACGCCGAAGCCCATGGGCTCACCTACCGCGCAATTGAAGATTCCGAACTCGAGCTATTCTACAAATTTCTCGTGATTTCGAAGGCGAAATACAAAACGCATCCCGTCCACACGATTGACGAGCTCCGCGATTTGCAACAGCGATTCCCGGGCAAGCTCATTTTCCGCGGGATGTGGGACAAAGAGACATACCTATCCGGAATCATGCTGTTCGCCTTTGACAACCCGAAAGTGCTACATTTCCAGTACCTCGCTCCCGACGAAAGCAAGAACGCAACCAATGCGACCACGGCACTGTTCATCAACGTGATGCGCGAAGCCGCCAAAAACGGCTACCTCCGTTTTTCTTGGGGTATTTCGACCGAAGACGGAGGAAATTTCTTGAACACGAATCTCTTCCGGTTCAAAGAAGCGTTCGGAAGCGAGCCCGCCACAAACATTTATTTTACAAAAAATTTCTAATACAAATTAAGCGTTATTCGCTGTAACTTCGCGAATAAAATCATCGTATTCGTAAATATAGTCGGACTCATCGTAATGTTCCGACGCAAGAACCATACACACCGCGCCCGAAGAGAAATTCTCGATTTCACGCCAATGCATCGTCGGAATGTACAATCCATGGTAGGAACGGTTCAGCGAGAATTTTTGTCGACTTTTTCCATCATCGAGAATGACATCGAAACTACCGCTTGCAGCGATAATGAGCTGTTGCAGATTCCTATGGGCGTGACCTCCACGTGTCGCACCGCCAGGAACGTCGTAAAGGTAATAAAGACGCTTGATATCGAACGGAATGTCCATGCCACCTTCGACTACGCTAAGGTTGCCGCGCTGGTCGTGGACAATCGGGATATCTATAATCTGCGGTTCTTTCCAATTCATACCGCTAATATAAGTTATTAATGAAATCAAAAAAAGGAACACACTTCATTTTTATGAGAAATAAAGATAAAAAAGCTCTACTTTTTTATTATAGCGGGCGATAGTCTTTACCAATACTCTCGTTCGGGAAATCCGTTCGGAAGTGCCCGTATCTGCGATTCTTTCAGCATTTCATGGGCATGGACGACTCCCTCCGCCAACCGTCATATCATTATTCGCCCTCGCATCCGATTCCCGCCATCTACCAACCGGTCCCTCTTTTTACTATATTTATGCATATGAGTGAATATTTGCATAAATCCAGCATCGGCCCCGTGGAGCCGAAGGACTTCGTCAAGGACTATGGCGAGGCCGGTTTTGTGCTGGAAAACGGAAGCACGCTCCCTGCGCTGACGATCCGTTACGAGACTTACGGCAAGCTGAACGCCACTGCCGACAACGCGGTGTGGATTTGCTCGCCGCTCACCGCCGATGCGCACGCCGCCGGCTGGTACACCGAGAACGACAAGAAGCCCGGCTGGTGGGACGAACTCATCGGCCCCGGCAAAGCAATCGACACGGACCGTTTCTTCGTGGTCTGCAGCAACATTTTGGGTGGTTGCAAGGGCTCCACAGGCCCTGCGACCATCAACCCGCGCACGGGCAAGCCTTACGGCAGCACCTTCCCCATCATCACCATCGGCGACATGGTGCATGCTCAGAAGGAACTTGCCGACGGCCTCGGTATCAAGGAATTCTACTGCGTCCTGGGCGGCTCCATGGGTGGTTTCCAGGCCATGAAGTGGGCCATCTACTACCCCGAACAAGTGAAGCGCATCGTAATCATCGCAAGTTCGCCACGTTTCTCGAGCCAAGCGCTCGGATTCGAAGTCGTGGCCCGCGACGTGATTACGCAGGACCCGTACTTCAACGGCGGCGACTACTACGACAAGGCGCAAAAACCCGACGTGGGCCTCGCAAACGCCCGCAAGCTCGCGCACATCACCTACCTTTCGGCCATCGGCATGGAACAGAAGTTCAAACGCGCACAGGCGCAAGAGAACAAGAGCCACGCCGTCACGTACTCGACCCCGTTCGACCTGAACCTGCCCATCGAAAGCTACCTGCGCTACCAGGGCAAAAAGTTCGTGGACCGTTTTGACGCAAACAGTTATTTGCATATCGCGCACGCGACCGACGCATTCGACTTGGAAACGGAATACGGCAGCATCGAAAACGCCTTCAAGGATATCGGCGCCGAAGTGCTGAACGTAAACCTCTCCACCGACTGGCTGTTCCCGCCGCACGAAAGCCGCCGCATCACAAGCGCGCTTTTGAACGTGGGCAAATCCGTCACGAGCCTTGAACTCGACACGCAATTTGGCCACGACGGATTCCTCATCGAAGTAGGCGAACTCGGCAAGGCCGTGGGGCGTTTCCTGGATTCAAAAATTATCCCGCAGCAAGGCACGCAGGCAGTACCCGTGTTCCACGAGGAGAGCGATTTCAAACTGCTCGGCAAACTCGTGAAAGAAGGCAGCCACGTACTTGACCTTGGTTGCGGCAGCGGCGACTTGCTCGACTACCTCGCCAAGAAGAAGAAAGTCACCGGTTTCGGCATCGAAAAAAACATCACCGGCATTCTGGACTGTCTCGAAAAAGACGTGCAAGTCATCCAACGCGACTTGGACGACCGCGGCATCTCGGACCTCAAGGACGGCAGCTTCGACTACGCGATTATCAACCGCACCATCCAGGAAATCCGCGACCCCGTGGCGCTCCTGAACGAACTGTTGCGCGTCGCGAAGAAGGCAATCGTCACGTTCCCGAATTTCGGGCACTGGACTACCCGCGGAAGCCTCATGCTCCACGGTCGCATGCCCAAGTCCAAGGAACTGCCCTACGAGTGGTACGACACGCCGAACATCCGCCTCTTGACGGTAAAGGACTTCTACACGCTCTGCAAAAAGGAAGGGTTCCGCATCGAGAACATCAGCTTCCAGAGCGAGCACACGCTGAGCAAGGTCCTCACCGCCATCGGCATCCCGAACTTCGGCGCCGAACATGTGATTGCGACTATCAGCAAGAAGTAATCGCGCTCGAAACCATTTAAAAAGCCCCGCGTCCATGGCGCGGGGCTTTTCGTATATGCTAGTCCATTAGGCATCGGATGGAATACCCTCGATCCTTATAGTCAGTGAATATTCCTATCTGACCGTAATTGTACAAATGTACGGCTTTGCCTGCGTAATTATGCTCTCCATTTGCCCAAAAATAGGCAATTTTTCCTAGATCTTTGAATTCGTCGTATAAATTATATAAGAAGCCTGCAGGAAGTGCAGAAAAACCATATTCATCAGTACCATTTGCGTCCCCACTATCAGAAGAAATCCAACCGCTTGTAGATTTAATTTTTTTCGTGTTCGAATATTCATTTCCTTCTATCGTCTCAATAAAAATATGCCATTCCAAAGAATCAGGCAAATGCCAACCTTTAGGACAAATTCCGCGAACAATCTGTGCCGATTTACATGTTGTATCGTCACCACACCCTTTTCCAGCATCACTGAAAACGGCAGCGCTATCCATAGCCGCACTCCACAAATACAATCGTCCGTACTTTTCACAATTTTTAGGGTCATTATCATAACAAAAACTAGATGAATCAAATTTGGCTGTCGAAACTTTATACGCATAGTTCAAGTTTTCCGCCATCCAAATCTGCGCTTTTTCACCTTCGCCAATCTCCACGGTCTTGTAAGTTTGACCATCGCGAAGATCTTTCAAGATTCCTGTACTGGAATTGTATTCGCTTTTATCTTCCCCTTTGTTGGACTCAGAATCCTCTTTCGATTTTGAGGAGGACGATTTCTTAACGATACTGGAAGAAGAAACCGGCTCTTCTGAATCGAGAGAACCGGGAAGCGGAACTTCAAAAACAGACCCTGTGTCGCTACAGGCCATAAATAAAAATGCAGAAACTCCCAAAGACAGCAAATTTTTCATTATGTTCATCCTTCTTATGACATTCCTAAATATATAGTTCAAAACAACGAAAATCAAGCGCCTTTACCAGAACCTACAATCAAAGTTGAATTATTCCTCTAATGAACAAATGGAGCGCTCTTTTTTATTATAATTGGGGCATGTCCATTATTTCTATGACCGGATTCGGCAAGAGCGAATCCACCCTGAACGGAACCACCTGCGTTATCGAAGTGCGCAGCGTGAACAGTCGCTTTCTTGAAATTTCTGCAAAAATCCCGAAAAACTTCGCCTACCTCGAGAACGACTTCAAGGCACAAATCAAAGAAAAACTCGCCAGAGGCTCGGTAAACCTTTCCATCACGCTCGGCGAAGGCAATATCGGGAACATTCCCGTGTGCTACAACGAGACGGCAGTGAGCAAGTTCGTGGAAATCACCAAGGCCATGCAGGCCAAGTACGGTATCGCAGGCGAAATCAAACTCGAGCATATCCTCGCGATTCCCGAAGTATTGCAATTTACCGATGCAGGTGCCGACAACGAAGCCTGGGAAAAGCACCTGAAGGCAGAACTTGACAAGGCACTCGACGGCGTGATTGCCATGCGCGAAAAAGAAGGCGCGAACCTCGCCGCCGACCTCACAAAGCGCGTCGCCCACCTGGAAGACGTTCTCGCGAAGGTCGAAGTATTGGACCCGCAGCGAATCGAGACATGGAAAGTCAAGTTCAAGGAACGCGTGGACGCCCTGATGAAGGACAGCGAAATCGACGACGTGCGCCTTTTGCAAGAAGCCTGCATCATGGCCGACAAACTCGACATCCACGAAGAAATCACGCGATTCCACAGCCACAACAAGCTCTTCCTGGACGCGCTCAAGAAGGGCGGGGCACAAGGGAAAAACCTCGGGTTTATCCTTCAGGAAATGGGACGCGAAGCGAATACGCTTGGCACCAAGTGCCAGAGCGCCGACATCGCGGCGCTTGCCATCGAACTCAAGAACGAGATCGAGTGCATCCGCGAGCAGTCGCTGAATATTGCGTAAAGTAATCGAAGCAGGAACGGCTATCTAGAAATCAGCAGTTTCTGCTTCTTTTTCCAGACACCCTTCTTGAACTCTTCCGTCGCGGCTGCTTCGTTCCGCACGACATAGTGATAGAGACCGTTTGCCAGGAGACGACCGTGATTATCGCGGCCATCCCAATGCGTAACACCCGAGACGGCGTTCTTTATCACCTTGACCAGTTTTCCGTTCTGGTTGTATATAAAGATATTCACCTTTCCCCGTTCCCCGGCATAATTCTTGAAGTAGAACGTCGTTCCCTTCTTGCCCATCGGGTTCGGCACATTGAACACATCGGCAAGGCCCGACTTCATTTCGTCGGTAATATTCACGATTACCGTCTTTTCACCCCGGTTACCTAATACATCGTAAGCAACGGCCTTGAACACATAACGGCCCTCCGGGTACGATTCCGATGCAAAATTCATCTTGACCACGGCACGCTTGGAAGTCTGCTCCAAGTACGGGTAAGGATGGAACGGAGTCTGCCAGCCCACAATTTCAAACGTGATACCTTCGTCAGCCTGTTCGCGATAGTCCAATGCCGTAGAATCCTCAAATATGACTTGCAAGCAAGCGGGCGATTGCAGGTCGACAACCTGACTATCGGCATAGTTTAGCGGTTTGAAGCCGCTGAGGCAAGGCTGGATATATATCGATGGCGGGGTTTCATCGTGAATGGAATCAGCATACGAAGACATCCCGGAAATGACAATCCCCTCCTTCCAATAGCGCGAAATCGGCTTGACTTTATCAGAATACGCCCAAGCCTGGAATTCAACAGCAGTATCACCAAAAGACATTTTTCGGGGTGTTATAAATTCAACATTGAAGCGGCCATTTACAACATTGACATCTTCCGAATAGATTAACGCTCCATCAATGGAAACGGCCAAAGTATCCTTATGTATGATAATCACGGAATCATTCTTTTCTGTAGCATAATTACGTACAACAGAGTCCTTCGAGACGGTATCCGTACTATTGGCAATTTCGTAGCCGACATACAACTTTTTATTGTATCGACCATCTCTAAGTGACAGGTGAACTTTTCCGTTTTCTATTCCAGAAACAGAACCGCTTAGCTTTACCTTGTCAAGCGCTTTCAGCGTATCCAGATTGGAATCCAATTTTATGTAACCCTTTTGGTACGGCATCATGACAACGGGCTCACCAAAAAGAACGTATCGTTCCGAATTATAACGCCTCCCGGAAAAAGACCTCGGATCACCCATTTCATCTGCACTGCGAATTTTCTTAGCATTCAAAAATGCGTCGCCAAGCGTTACGAGAGAATCGAACAAGGCACTGCGCATAAACCCTGTAGCAAACAATTCATTGCTATTGGCAAACGTTTCCCTTGTTGCACCGATAGCGGCAATTCCTCCCTTATCCGGAGAAACGACAAAAGAATGGGTCAGCGATACCGTCTTTCCATCATCGAACTTGGATGTTGAACAGGAAAACGAATTCAAGATGGTATATAATTTCTTATTGTGCAATCTAGGAATGTAGGATGTTTTGAGAAGCCCTTCGCCCGCCCAATCAGTGACTGACGCATGACCAAAATAATTTGTTATTAGCGCGCCCTGATTCAGGGCGTCAATCATATGCTGCGCCGCATCCTTTTTCTGGCCCGAGGAATTTTCCTTATAATCAAGCAAGTAGATTTTTTTCTGGTTCCACCGGTATTTTTTCTCCCTGGACATTTCATCAATCGTCCGAGCAAGATCTTCAAGTTTTGCTGTATGGCCAGTATTATCTTCCTTGTTGTCATTCTTGGCATCATCTGCGGCAAGTATCAAGGTTGACCGCCAAGAGGAATGATCATATCTACCGACCGAGTCATAGTCCATAGCCTTGCTTAGATAAATGCGGAATTCATCTTCACTAACCACAGTCAGGCGCCCCACGACTAAGTCAATGTCGTAGTCTCCGTACAAGACAACTTCGCCGGAATCAAGGACCCCATAAAAGTCTTCCGAAACAGCATCCTCCTTTTCGAACGGAGGAATAAAATTCGGCATTTTCTGGATGAGGCCACGGTAGTCGTAGTGACCATACCCGACCAGAAGAACGTACTTAAGGTTCGGGCACATGGATTTTGCGTAAGCGAGGTAGTTGCGGATTGCGACCGGAGAAAGGCTCCCTCCCTTGTAGTAACGATAGATATCCTCGACCTGGACAACCGATGTCTTGAATGTTGCGATTGCGCCGCCCTCCGAGCGGAACTTTGCCAGTTCGTTAGCAGTTCTTGCAAATTCAGTCGGCGTCAAAATCAAATATTCTGTTTTATTGTTAATTGCGGAAAGATTCTCTAACACTCCTTTTTCGTGGTTCGGAATTGCTTCCACAAGAATATCGTTTTCACGATGAAAAGAACCTTTGCGATACAGCAGATAACGCACATCGTCCCCAGCCGCAATACTGTCCTTCGCAAATCCGTTTTCTATAGGCAAAAGCCCCTGCGGTACATAATCCTTGAACTTCATCAAACGCAAATCACTGCCTTTCACAGGAACCTTGATGATTCCACTGACGGCACCAGGTAAAACCCATTCGGCGTCATCGGTTTGCGGGAGCCATTCATAAGCAACGGTAAAGCCATCAAAACGGCTATACTGTACGGAATCCGGAAGCATCGTGAGGGAATATGTATTTCCTTTAGCTTTCAGAGGAACATTGTCCAAGCGGAAATTTCCTCCCGGCACAAGCGTCCCCCCACGGAAAATTTTCCCATTGACATCCATGGAAAAATTAAGATTCTGCATTCTCCATTCGTAGGATTGCGCCGACAATTCGGCCCCACCCATTTGGTCGCCATCGCGCTCCGCTGTTGACGATTGAACCGAACGGAACGGGAAATAACTCACCGCAACATAGTTCTTGCCATCCTTGACAAAACCGGGCAAGTCAACGGTCTGGGGCAAGTCCTTTGTCAAAGAGGCATTGAAAAGCGTTGTCGAATCAAAGCGGCTATGCCAAAACCAGAACCATTCCTTACCGGATGTTTCGTCCCATTCCAAGTCCTTCCCGAAATAGGAATCACGGAGTGTCACATCCTTTTCACCGCGGACATAACGTAAAAACGGGACCGTCTTCGCACTCCCTGCCGGAGAAGAAAGCGTAGACACCCGCATCCCTTTACCGCTGTTCTTGTAACCTACCAGGAACGACTGATAGAAGGAATACGGCGAATAAGAATGGAAATAGTCCATGGTCCCGTTCTTGTAGGTAGGATCCTCTTTATCCATGCGCTTCCAAATGGAAGTTCCATACCCTACAAACAGGAGCGAATCCCCCGGTCCGAAGATTTTGTCGGCAGGACACGGGGAACGGCTGCATCTGGAATGGTCGCGAATTTCTATCGGGATTTCGAAAATCTGGTTCGGCGTAATCAGGTCTGTTCCCGGCACCTTATCGGAAAGCGTGTCCGGATTTGCACCGTAAATACAAATTTTGTCTATACTGAGGCCATCAATATCATTCTCGCGATTCAATGTTTCAAGAGCCTTGCGCAAAGTTTCAAAGCGAACGGCATACTGGCCATCCTCGCTGAACGAAGCCACATCGCGATCGCCAACGCGGAGGGTTGCAAGGAATTTGACTCTATCCAGGTCGCTTTGGGTGGCGGCGCGGCGTAGAGCCTTGCGGGCCTTGCCCCGCTCTACGCCGAAGCGTGCCGCGGCCTTGCGGTTGATAACCCGGTCTACGGCACGCTTGCCGGGGTATACCCCGGACGCCGCCCTGGCAAATTCAACCGAAAGTTCGAACTTCTTGCGGAGAGATACTTTTCTGCCATGTTTTTCGAAAAGCGGCACGACGATATCGCAAATCCAAAGACCATCACGCATGTACGGGGTCCCGACAAAAAGAGGCTGGATGCGAACGGAATCTACCTTGCTAGCCGGCAACTGGAGCGGAACAAGCGAAACCTTGGCAACACGCACAGTCGGTTTTTCGTTCGAAGGCAACGCGACGCTGTACTGGCGGTAGACCTCGCCTTCCAACGCATTTGCGTTCATAGGCGCATAAGCCATATCCTCCAGGACAAGACGAGAACGCGAATCTTCGATAACCGTAGATGCTACGCCAAAAGTGACGAAGAATAGCAAAAGTAAGAGAAATTTTTTCAAACTAGAAATCACAAGGAAAAAATACAAAAATCGTCATTCCCAAAGGGAACGTAAAAGGCCTCCTAGAAAGAGAACGCCTACTTTTTGTTTTTTTTCTTCTTATCCTTCATCTGTACGCGACGGGTCCCCGCACGAAGGCGTTCCCACGGAGCAAACGAGGACACAGGAACGATAAACATAAAGAACCAGGCAGCAAATACCACGTACCAAAGTGCAGAATTCAGCACATTAACACCACCGGGCATATCGACGGCCATTGCAGAAACAAGCAACAGCTCTCCCACGAGTACAGGCACAAGCATCTGCTTTGCCGCCTTCAAGATAGCACCAGCCTGCGGAACCCCCGCACCGAGATGCTTGCCTGTAGCAACGGCAAAAGCCATAGAACAAGCAAAACCAAAAGCGGAAAGTGCGCCCCAAACAAGCCAGTTGGGGTCTTCAAGCCCCCACGGGAGCGTCGTCAGGACGGCACTCAAGAAAAGCCATCCCAATGCGAACGGGAACAACATGCACGCCACGGAACACTTGACAAACAGCAACAGTCCAAGCGACACCAAGGCAAACACCCCGTACAGAGGCAGCGCCAAATCTTCGCCCCCGTCAAGTACATAAAGTGCAGCCAAAGACAAAAAAGACGCAACAACCGAGGCAATGCCGGCGCGGACGCCACCAAAGACAAACAGCAGAACCACACAGGCAAGCCCAGCCACAAACAAGTATTGCGACGAAGCCCAGAAGCCCTGGACATTCTCCATTTCGGCAAACCACATGCCAAACCGTTCAGACGCAGCAATCGGGAAACCGACAAGGAAATCCCACTTCGCGGCAAGAATCGAGACCGTTGCAACAACCATGACAACGACCGCAATCAGCCTAAAACGCAACAACATCTCCAGCAAAGTCTGGGCTTTTCCCGGTTTTTCACGTAAATCCATCTGCTACCTCGAAATTAAAAGTTTTTGTTTTTTCTTCCATGTCTTGCCGGAGAATTCCTCGCTCGGCGAGACGACACTCTTGACAACATAATGGTAAAGGCCATTCGCTAGCATATTACCATGATTGTCCCTGCCATCCCAAGTTGTCAATCCGGAAATGGCGTTCTTGATAACCTTAACCAGTTTTCCATTCTGATTATAGATAAAAATGTTCACCGTTGAAGGCCTGTTCACCGCAAAATTCTTGAAATAGAACGTCGTTCCCTTCTTGCCCACCGGGTTCGGGACATTGAACACATCGGCAAGCCCCGATTCCATGTCATCCGTAATGTTTACGACGACCGAGCGTTCACTCCTGTTACCCAACACGTCGTAAGCAACCGCCTTGAACACATAGGAGCCCGCCGAATACAGTTCTGCCGGAAAATTCATCCGGGCGACAGAGCGCTTCGATGTTTGTTCCATGTACGGATTCGGGTGGAACGGGTCCTGCACTCCTACAACTTCAAAAGAAATACCCTCGTCGGCCTGCTCGCGATAGTCTAGCGCCGTAGAGTCTTCGAAAACAACCTGGACACAGGCAGGAGACTGCATCTCGACAACCTGCCCCTCGGCAAAATCCGAAGAACGCCCTCCATTAAAGCAAGACTGAATGCGGATAGTCGGAGGAGTATCGTCGTGAATGGAATCCGCATACGAAGACATCCCCGAAATGACGATGCCCTTTTTCCAATGGCGCGCAATAGGCCTTGCATCGTCGGAATACGCCCAAGCCCGGAATTCAACGGCAGTATCGCCAAAGGCGAGTTTACGGGGAGTAACGAAATCTATGTTGAACCGGCCACCAGCAACCTTGACATCCTCCGAATAAATCAGTGCACCGTCAAAAACAACATCCACGGTGTCATCCATCGGCTTCGCAGAGTCTTTCTGGTACCCGATGAACATCTTCTTGCTATTCCGACCTTCGTGCAACGAAAGGTGGATTATGCCGTTGTCAATTCCACTCACGAAGCCACTCAGCGATATCTTGTCCAATGCCTTCAGCGTATCGATTTCCTTATCCAAGGTGATATCCCCCACCCCAAAAGGCATCTTGAGGATGGGTTCGCCAAACAAGACATAATGCCCTGTATTGAAACGAAAACTAAAGGTATCGCTTTTTACTTCCTGATTTTTCGAAATCAGCAAAGCATCGCCAATCGTTGCTCCCGGTTCGAATAGCGCCGTAGCAATGAACTTCTTGGCAAAAAGTTCGTTCTGCGAAGCAAATGTTTCCCTTGTCGCACCGATGGTGGCAATCGCCCCCACATCGGGAGTCAACACAAAAGAATGGTTCAAGGAAACGGTTTTGCCATTATCGAACCTGGATGTCGAGCACGAGAACGAATTCAATATTGTGTACCGTTTCTTGTTGGTGAGCCGAGTTACGTAAGATGTCTTGAGCAAACCTTCACTGGCCCAATCCGTAACAGAGGCATGGCCGAAATAAGTCGTCATCAAGGCGCCCTGATTCAAGGCGTCCATCAAATCCTGAGCAGCACCTTTTTTTTGCCCGGCAACGTCTTCCTTGTAATTCAACAAGTATATCTTGTTCTGTTTCCAGCGGTATTTCCGCTCCACGGACATGCTGTCAATCATGGAACCGACACCTTCGTGCATTCGCGTGTGTTCCGTTTTATCCAAATCGCTCCCGTTTCTAGCATCATCCGCAGCCATGACAAGAGTCGAACGCCAATCCGAATGGTCGTACAGCCCAACCTGCTCGTACTCCTTGACCTTCTTCAAATAACTCCGGAATTCCGTTTCGTTCACAAAAGTCAGGCGGCCCACAGCAAGATCGACATCGTCGTTGCCGTAAATGGCGACCTGGCCTGAATCCAAAACTCCGTAAAAATCTTCCGAAACGGCAGCTTCCCTTTCGTATGGAGGAATAAAATTCTTGGGGAACTTCGGATAGAAGCCTCGATAATCGAAATGCCCATACCCGGCCAGGAGCACGTACTTGAGATTCGGGCAAATGTTTTTTGCATAAGCGAGATAATTGCGGATAGCAACAGGAGAAAGGGAGCCCCCCTTATAGTAACGGTATATATCCTCGACAAGGACTAACGTCGTCGGGAACGTCGCGACAGCAGATCCTTCCGAGCGGAGCTTCGCCAATTCGTAAGCCTGGTAGCCGAACTCTGCCGGCGAGATAATCAAGTATTCCGTCTTGTTGTTGATAGCGGCGAGGTTTTTCAATGCCCCCGGAATCCGTGCAGGGATTCCCGTTACAGAAATGGAGGAACGGAAAACACCGTCGCGGTACAGCAGGTAACGGACATCCTCCCCAGCAGAAACACTATCCCTCGCAACACCATTTACAACTTGCAACAAGCCCTGGGGCTCATAATCTTTGAACTTCATCAGGCGCAAGTTTGCATCGTTGCCGACAGGAATCTGGATTACACCGCTCACGGCTCCCGGCAAGACCCATTCTGCCGTATCGGCAAGTGGATTCCACTCATAAGCCACCGTATAACCGTCAAAACGGTCGAACTGGAAATCGTTAGGCAACATCGTCAGTTCGTATGAATTCCCTTTAGCCTTGAGTTTCACTCCATCCATGATAAAGTTTCCCCCAGGAGCCAGTTGCCTTTCGGTGTATGCCTGACCATTGACATTCAGGGAAAACTTTATTCCACGCATTCGCACATCGTAGGATTTCGTTGAAAGCTTCGTATCCTGGGGCTGGTCGTCGGTACGTTCGGCGGCGGACTTGAAAATGGAACGATACGGGAAATAGCTCACGGCAACAAAGTTGCTCCCGCCATCGATAAAACCTGGCAAATCGGCCGTCTGGGCAAAATACATTTCCGAACTGGAAACTAGAGTCGTATCGAACCGACCATGCCAAGACCAGAACCATTCCTTGCCCGTTTCGCCGTCCCATTCCACGTCTTTGCCAAAATAAGCATCGCGCAGCAGGAGATCCTTTTCGCCACGGACATAGCGCATAAAATGGATTGGCATTCCACTACCGGCAGGCGAAGGCAGAAAATCCATCCGCAAGCCCGTACCAGAAGTCTTGTACCCAAAAGAGAACGACTGGTAGAAGGAATACGGCGAATACGAATGGAAGTAATCCACCGAACCGTTCACATATTCGGAGTCCTCGCTATCCATCCGTTTCCAGATAGACGTGCCATACCCGACGAAAAGGAGCGAATCACCCTGCCCGAATATTCCATCTGGTGCGGAAGACGATGGTGAATGGTCCCGAATCTCTATGGGAATTTCGAATATCTGGTTTGGTGTCAATAGCGAATTTCCGGGAACCCTTTCGCTAAGCGTGTCCGGATTTCCTCCGTAAAGGCAAACCTTGTCGACACGGATTCCATCCACCTCGTCTTGACGGTTGAATGGCAAAAGAGCGTTACGGATGGTCTTGAAATCGACTGCGTACAAACCATCTTCGCTGAACGAGGCGACATTGCGGTCACCGACACTAAAAACGGCCAGGAACTCCACATCATCCAAATCGCTCTGGGCGCTGCGGCGTAGAGCTTTGCGGGCCTTGCCCCGCTCTACGCCGAAGCGTGCGGCGGACTTGCGGTTCAACACGCGGCTCACCGCACGTTTCCCGGGGTACACCCCGGGTGCTACCCCACCAGCAAACTCGACAACAAGCTCAAAATTCTTGCGGAGGGCAACAGACCTTCCGCGCTTCTCGACCAAAGGCACGACAATTTCGGCAATCCACAGGCCATCACGCATATAGGGTTTGCTCACGGAAAGCGGACGGATTTTAAGAGAATCCCCTTTGCAGTGTTTCTCCCCAAGCGGTTGCAATTTCACCTTCCCTATGCGAACCGAGGGCTTATGATTGGAAGGCAATGCAACATGGTAAACGCGATATGCAGCTCCATCCTCTTCCGGGACAACCGAGTTTTCAGGAAGGAAGCGCCCTCCTTCGCCCTGTTCACAGCCATGTACAGAAGATTCGTAAACACCGTCATCCAGCACAAACCGGGAACGGGAATCCTCGACAACAATAGAAGCAAGGCTGCAGACAACAAAGGTCAGCACGAAAAAGGCAAACTTTTTAAACATGCAGATCACGAAACTTAAAATAGAAAAACGCTTACGGCTTCGATATCACCATTTCGGCAAATCCGTTTCCGTTCGCGCGGAACTCGACCCATTCGCCGGCAGCCGTTTTTGCCTTGAACACAGAAAAATAGGCCGGAGCCCTCCCAGTGGCAAGTATGGCTTCAAGTTCTTCATTCTTGATGAGATATTTCGAATTCCACGAGGCCATATACCAATGCCACGGCTGCCAGTTGAAAACGCCGTGGGTCGACTGCACAAAGGCCCGCAACATCAACGAATACTCGTACTTGAGGAAATCCATGTATTCACGGACCAGGGCCTTCTTTTCAACGATGGTTTTCGTCGAAAAATCCGCATCGAACTTAAGCGGTTCCTTGTCCGGATTGACATAGGCAAAACGGATCCGCTGCTCGCTCACCATCACTCTCAGATTATCCTGATCCCGGTGAACGAACTCGTTCGGAGAAACTTGTCTGTAATCCCGGAATACGACATTGGGATCCATCACCTCGTTCAGCTTGAGAGGTTCCGGTTTTGCATCCAGTGCGGGAATTTCGCAGAACACGAGCATTTCTCCGGCACCCTGCGCAACAAGGGCCGCAAATAGCGGCTTTTTCCTCTCGCTCAGAACCCAAACCATCTCGGGCTTTGCCCCTAAAGACGAAATCGCGTCTGCCACGGAAGGGTCGTTGACCCCTTTGGCCTCCCATTCCATCCAGTTGCCGCCACCGCCCAGCGAATCCAGCACAAAGAACAACCTTTCCCCCGAAAAGGGCTTCGGAGAACTGAACTTGGCCAAGACAGGAACGGGCTTTGCCGATGCGGCAAAACAGGCTCCCACAAAAGCCAGCAAGAAAAGGGCTAAGAAACGGAATTTCATCGGTTTTTAAACTGCGGACCCGCAGGACTAATAGATGGGTTCGTAAAGGGAATCGTCAAGGCGGGAATACGTCAGGTGGTATTCCTTGTCGAGCCAGTAAAGCGCCAGTTTCTTGCTCGACCAGCTTTTCTTTACGGCGATGGACTCGATACCCTTTGTAATCAGCGGGAGTGTCTGGGGCAAATTGAGTTTCCAGGCGGAATCGTCCCATTCAAAAATCATAATGGGCACCTTGGGGCTCGATGCAAGGCCAACACTGCCACGGTCGTTCTTCACTTCCATAGGGCCGAGTTTCAGGCTCGAAAGTTTATTGACCATGCCACTCTTCGAAAGCAACAGGTAGACCATCTTGTCGTCCGGACCGGCAAACAAGTGTTCCCGCTCATAAAGGCGATAAAGGAGAATGGCGTAGGCCTCGTAGAACTGGCACGTATCGAGATTTTCCTCGGTATAAGTCCGAGCATGCTGTTCCAGCGTATCAATCCAGTATTCCGAAGAATCCGTCAACAAGGCAAGCAAGGTGTCTGCCTCGACATTCATGCGAATGGTGTTCTGGAATTTTACGAACATCTGTTCCAGCAGAGCCTTCTTGTCTTGCTCGCGTTCCTGGTGTTTCGCATCCTTGACCGACGCAGACTCCTGGGCCTGGGACGAGGGCGCCGCACCGCCGGCAGAACCCGCACAAGAAACCATAACCGAAAGAATCGCCACGGAAAAGGCATAAAGAATTGTATTTTTTAAAGCATGCATCGCGATACCTATCTTAGAATGACGCTGGACGAACTGCTCGGGGCATGCACGCTCAAGGGGTTCCAAGGAAGTGGCCCGGGAGGCCAGCACCGGAACAAGACCAACACGGGCGTCATGCTCACCTTGCGGGAATACAATTTAGAAATCAAATCGTGCGAAGGCAGGAGCGCAAAAGAAAATAAGACACATGCTCTGCGTAAAATGCAGATGGCCCTCGCCCTCAAGGTCCGAGAAACACCCCCTGCAGTGGAGATTCCCTTCCCCGGCAGTAACGGGCATATCCAGCCGTCAAACGCCCTGTTCCCCTTGTTTATCGCCCACGTTTTCGACCGGATGGCCCAAAAGAACGGCGACACGAAAGAGGCCGCACAGGCATTCGGACTCACCCCGAGCGCCCTCGTGAAAATCATCCGGCAAGACAAGGCCTGCGCAGAAAAGCTCCAAAACAGCCGACAGGCACAGGGAAAAGGCCGTTTGCACCTATAAAAGAATTTTTTTTTCAAAAAATTAGGACAAAAATCCTCCTTAAAACGTCTATAGACATCGGACCATTCCATAAGGAGGTAATATGAGTCCAAAAAAGAACCAGAAAAACACCACCAGAGCCACACTCGTAGCACTGGCATCGGCAATCCTCATCGCGCTTGGCCCTCTCAGCGGGTGCAGCGACGAATCCAGCAGCTCGGAGGCAAAATCGATCGACCTCTCGAAGGTATCGGTCGAACTTGCCTACACCGCCGCACCGCGCCTCGACAGCATTGTCCTCGACTGCGTCGGCTCCGACACCCTGCACATCGTCCACGACAACAAGGACAGCAGCTTCGAACTCGACCTGTTCCCGCACGACCGCTGGGTCCTTTCTGCTAAGCTCTACGCAAACGGAGGGCTCATGCAAGAAGGCGAAATCGTGACAAAAATCGAGGCCGGCAGCAGCGTGGATGTAACCATCCCCCTGCACGCCATCGTAGGGTTCGTGTACGTGGAAATCCCCCTCGGGTTTGGCAACCCGGCTGGGGTCACTAGCGGCACACTCACGCTCAAGACCACAGACACCACCTACAGCTACAAGATGTCGATGGACGGGGTCAACGCCGTTTTCACAAGCGGCATGCTCCCCCTCGGCGAAACCTACGAGATAAAACTGTTCCTGAAGGACAGCACCGGCAAGACCATCTATAGCATGCAGGATTCATTCCTGCTCACCGAGGACACACCCGTCCCCGAGTTTACGGTGAAGTCGATCCGCTCCAAAGTGCAGCTCGCCATTTCCACGGCAGACGAGGTGAACAAGGACATCTCGCTCCGGTTGCCCGGATACTCCCGCTACCCAGCCGTGGGCGACATCGTCGTGACCGAGGTGTTCACCGCCATCAACACGAAAGATTCGTCGCAATACGAGTTCATCGAACTGTACAACGGGAGCCTCGATACCCTGAGCCTGGAAGGTTGCACTATCGGGACCAGTTCTGTAGCAAGCAGTTCCTGCGCCATCGTGCCGGAGCGCATCAACCCGGGAGACATCCTGGTGCTCGCCGAACTCAGCACAAGGGCCCCCGACGGATACAAGAACACCGACAAGTGGAAGGCTCTCGGCAACTCCAAGGGAGCCATTGTATTGCAGTGCATGGGAACCATCCTCGATTCCCTGTACTACGCCGACAAGCCCGACTCCCTGCATCTGGAAGTCATCCCGGCCATGGGGTCGAGCAAGTACGGGCAAAGTTCCCAGCTGAACATCCGCAAGTGGAAAAAACGCGACAAAGGCGATTCCTGGTGCCTCAGCGAACCCACCCCAGGAAAACTGGACTACTGCGAATAGGAGATTGCCTGACATTACAAATAAACTAACAACCCATTAAACCCGACAAAGAAGCCCGATACCGCCACCGGAAGCCCCGGCAAGGCTTTTAAACACCGCCGTACCCCCCATTTTTTCGCAAAAAAATGGAAAAACGGCACTAACCCCGCATTTTTTAGCGAAGGGCAGAAATTGACACCCGATTTTTTTTATTTTTGCCCACGCAAAAAAAGCAAAATTATTACAGGATAAAAATATGGCTTATTTGAATAAAGTTATGCTCATCGGCAACATTGGCAAGGACCCGGAAATTCGAGCCAATCCCGCCGGACGCAAGCGCGTATCGTTCTCCCTCGCTACTTCCCGCCGCTACCGCGATAACAACGGTGAAACCAAGGAACAGACCGACTGGCACAACATCGTCGGTTGGGGAAAAATTGCCGACATCATCGAACAGCTCGGCGTGCGCAAGGGCATGAGCCTCTATGTCGAAGGAACCCTCACCAACCGCAGCTGGACCGACCAGACCACGGGCCAGAAGCGCTACGCTACCGAAGTCAACATGGACACGTTCCAGTTGCTCACCCCGCGTGGCCAGGGAGGCGCCCCGAACGCCGGCGGCTACGGCCAGGGCAACAGCTACAACCAGTCCAACAGCTACAGCCAGTCATCCGCTCCGGCATACGACCCCCAGATGTCCGAAGGTGACGACGACCTCCCGTTCTAAGTCCTATGAATACGCAGGTTGCCGAAATTGCATTGATGTTCGTACTCCCCCTCGGGATTACGTTCGTCACAATACTCATGTCCGCATCCGCCCCAACGCGCAACCAGAAACTTCTGGGAACGCTACTCTCGCTCCTCCTCGTGGCAATAGACAGCATCTTCTATTTTATGAAGAACACCATTGTCACCTACAACACGGACGGTGGCGTGCTCCTCGCGTTTGCAAGCATGTTTCTTTTCGGCATCCTGTACGTCATTCGCAGCGAAGACAGCGCGGCAAAAGCCGGTAACGCAATCTTTGCAGCCTTGATGCTTGTCGGATTTCTCGGCATTGCCTACTGGGAACGTCCGACGTTCATCATCGCCTCCGACAAATCCGCTTCCGAAATTGCAGAACTCAACGCGAAGTACCAAGACTACATTCAGTCCTTCCACAACGGTGAAGCTACGAAAGAAGTGGACCCGTCAGGAACTGTGGTCCGTACAGGGACATACCTCTCGACCGGCAATGCCAGTACAGGGGAAACCTACGAGAACGCGAAGCCCGGCTCGCCCGAAGCAGCCAAAGGCCGCCTGAACAGCTACATCAACGAGACGGACAAAGTTATCGAGCGCATGCGTTCCATCGCAGCCTCCATCGATGACTTTGAATTAATCCCGCCAAACATCAGCGAAGCGGACCGCGAAGCGCGCAGCCAGCAGGCTCTCGCCATCAACAACAACGCGACAGCGCTGAACCGCAAGACACTAGGGCTTTTCCACCCGCACAGCGCAAGCGAGGCCCACTCCGAGCTCATCCAGGCCACGGAATGCCTCCGACTCGCCGCCTACTCCCTGTACACCTATTCCCTGCAGGACAATTCCGAGGAACAGGTCAAGCAGTACCAGCAGGCACGCGACCAGCTGGGCCAGACAAAAGTTTATCTGGGACGTTTCCAGAACAACATCAAGAATTTAATATCAAACTACCAACCTCAACAAGAAGATAACTAAAGGTTAAACTATGATTCGCAACGTAGCCATCATGGGTGCCACCGGCGCCGTGGGCCAAGAAATCCTCTCCATCCTCGAAGAGCGCAACTTCCCGCTGCAGAGCCTCAAGCTCCTCGCCTCCGAACGTAGCGCAGGCAAGGAATTCAAGTTCAAGGGCGAAACGCTCAAGTGCGAAGTCCTGAACAAGGACTCCTTCAAGGGCATCGACCTGGTGCTCAGTTCCGCCGGTGCAGCGATTTCCCAGGAATTCGCCCCCATCGCCGTCGAAAACGGTGCCGTGGTCGTCGACAACACGAGCTTCTTCCGCATGGACCCGAAGGTCCCGCTGGTCGTGCCCGAAGTGAACCCCGAAGACATCAAGCTCTACAAGGCTGAACTCGGCGGCAAGGGCATTATCGCGAACCCGAACTGCACGACTATCATGATGGTCGTGGTCTTGAACCCGATCGAAAAGATCTCCCACATCAAGAAGATTCACATTTCTTCTTACCAGAGTGCTAGCGGTGCAGGAGCCATCGCCATGGAAGAACTCAAGCAGCAGTACAAGGACATCCTCGAGACCGGTTCTACCACGCACATCAACAAGTTCCCCTTCCAGCTTGCGTACAACGTTATTCCGCAGATCGACAAGATGACGGAAAACGACTACACCAAGGAAGAGATGAAGATGTTCAACGAGACGCGCAAGATTATGCACTCCGACGTCCGCACGAGTGCCACCTGCGTGCGCGTGAGCTCGCTGCGCTCTCACTCCGAATCCGTGTGGTTCGAAACAGAACGTCCGGTTTCTGTCGAAGAAATCCGCAACGCCTTGAAGAACGCTCCGGGCGTGACCCTCAAGGACGACCCGCAGAACTACATTTACCCGATGCCGCTCGAAAGCGCCGGCAAGGACAACGTGTTCGTTGGCCGTATCCGCAAGGACCTCGCCGACGACAACAGCAACACGCTGTGGCTCACCGGTGACCAGATTCGCAAGGGCGCGGCCCTCAACGCCGTGCAGATTGGTGAAATTCTCGCAAAGGGCGTGTAATCCGAGAGTCATCCTGATTCATACGCACATTTAAAAAGCCGTCCCGCAAATGATGTGAACCCCGAAAGTTGGACACAACTTTCGGGATTCACATCAAAAAGGACGGTTTTTTTTTGCACAAAGAAACTTTTTATGTTATCGGTTAGCGAAACAGAGTTTTCGACAGCACCCTTCCATCCTGTTCCAAAACAAATACGGCCATCCCTCGGGCCTCAACAGCCCCATTCAAATTCACATGATGGACGCCTTCGCCCATCATACCAAGCGGGATAGCCTTTTGCAAACGACCATTCATATTGTACACCTTGATAAGGGTCAATCCCGAACGGGAAAGCGTCAATTTTGCACTCATGTTCCGGAGAGAGCCATACAACATCAAGTTATTTACACTCTTGAGCGCAACGCTATTAGGCTTGACATTTTTTTGAGGTGGTTCTTCATCAGGAATAACGCCTGCGGTAAACGCCAACTGCGGATACGGCATCGAATCGTTCAAAACCCAATACTTGTCAAAGTCCGTCCAATCCTTATAGAGCGTGAGTTTTTTCATGTCTGCGTACGCAACACCCTCTACCGTAGAATCATCACCAACATCGCAATCATCCTTATTGTAGAAGGCATTTTTTATAGAACCTGAATTGTCGACAGCATAACAACCAGCACCCTCAACAGATCCATCTAGAGCAACCAGCTTTCCCACAAAAAAAGCATTCTCGATTTCATGGTCGTTTGAATAAACAAAGCCACCCGGTTCCACACTGCCCGAAATGGTTCCCGCAGCAAAAGCATTCTTGATTGTTCCAGCATTGCTTGAAACAAATCCACCAGGAGTATATCCGCTAACAACATTTCCTGTGGCATAGGCGTTATTGATTAAGCCCTCATTTGCACCGACAAAACCGCCAGCAGTGTACGAATCGTTGTAGTCGGGAAGTCTATCCAAAGTTCCGGTTGCATAGCTATACAATATTTCACCATAGTTTGCACCAGCAAAGCCGCCAAAAACGGAATACGAGCGAACATCACCCGTGGCATAGCAATTCCGGATTTTTCCTTTGTTGATGCCCACAAAGCCTCCCGCCTTCATACCGCCAACCACATCGCCACTCGCATAACTATTCGTAATGACTCCGGTGCTGTCGTTTTGGGCCACGAAGCCGCCATAGGTATCGCCAGATGCAAGATTGCCGTTATTCACATGACCCGTAGCATAGCAGCTGTCGATTTTTCCACTATTTCGGAAAACAAATCCAGACAAATTGTTAAATGCATCGACATTCGCTGTCGAATGAGAATTCAATATTGTACCGGAGTTGTTCAAGACAAAACCAGAAACAAGTCTTCCAGGGAAGGAATCCGCCGTTACAGTACCTTCCATACGGGAATTCTTTATAATACCGGCATTGTATACCGCAAAGCCGCCAGAACTATCTGAATGGACGTTCGTTTTGGCAAAACCGTTTTCGATGATTCCCGTCGTGTCGTTGGTTCCTACAAAGCCAGCCGCACCCCGGAATTCACCAAAAACGGAATCGGCTTCGACACTTGAATTATTGATGGTTCCGCTGTTATACCCGACCAAGCCTCCCGTATTTTCGTTCATTGAAAAAATCGAGGCACGGGAAATACAGGAATCAATGGAGCCCGAATTACTCCCGGCCACACCCCCTAGAAAACGATTACCATGATCAAGGATTCCCTCTACTTCGGCAGAAACGATTTTGCCTTCATTTTTTCCAGCGACTAAACCTAGATATTCTCCGTAATACGAAGAACTCATATCGGCGTTGATTTTCACATTACGGATAACCGATTTTTCTCCAGCATTGTGTCCGACCACACCGCCAACAACAAGCCGTTCATTAATACCGAAAACAGCGCCATTAAATTCAATATTTTGAACAGTGCCGTTTTCATTAATACCCACGACGCCCCCCGTATTGCCCGGAGCAGAAACCGTATCTCGTTCGAGTTTGATATTTTCAATCAATCCGGAATTCATTACAGCCACCGTTGCCGCTGCCCAAACAAGCCGCACCGTAAAAACGCAATTTGTCATTTTGAGATTCTTGACAACGCCATTTGAATCTATTCCCATAAACAAGGCTGTTGAGCGGGTCCCCTTCGACATGGAATAGAGGTTCGATATGGTATGGTCAGCGCCATCAAACACGCCGCCAAAAGCAGACTGCAAAGTTCCGTAATACGCCACGCCTATCGGCTGAAAGCCTTCGGTAGAATCGGATTCATTCTTTTCGTTCCAAGAATCTGTTGCATTGATATCGGCCACCAACACATAGTGACCATTCATGCTATAGTCACCAACACCCACTGCCTTGAGATCCTCGTAATCAGCAACTTGCCAAGGATCTTCTGCAGTTCCGGAACCTGCCATATTGCCATTAGAAGCAAGGCAAGGTATCGCTAGCAAAGCACCAACAAAAAACAAAACATGATTCGACATTTTAATTCTCCACTCTATTTATGACAAGAATATAGAAAACAAACTTTTTTGCATAAAGATGGGAATGATTTACTATTTCGTAAGGGGTATGTGACAACTTTTAATCACTCCAGTAAATCTATATTTGTGCGCATGAATTACAAGAAAATCCTTCCCTTTTTGATTTCTTCCGCATTCCTGTTCGCAGCATGCGGTGATGACAGTTCTTCCACTTCTGCGAATACTTCTATCGAAGAATCTTCCGAATCCCAGGACAGTTCGTCCTCCAAGGGCGAAGCAAAATCTTCGTCTTCAAAAAAAGACACAGCCAAATCATCATCGTCAAAAAAAACTGACGCAAAGTCTTCGTCATCAAAGAAAAACGATGCAAGTTCCTCTTCGACAAAGAAAGATGGCTCCAAATCTTCGTCATCAACAAAAGACGATGCAAGTTCCTCTTCGACAAAGAAAGATGACGACAAATCTTCCTCCAGCACGCCCCAAGATTCTTCCGAAGAAAACAGCAGTGCTCCAAAACTTGAAGACCTCGAAAAGAACATGGAACTCAAGCTGTTCGACCAGACCGTCTACCTTTCCACTGGCAGCAAGCAAGGGTTTATTGCGCTCTGCATTCCAAATGAAATGTGGGTTGTCACCTTTACGGATTTTACCAACGGCAAGGTCACTTTCCGCGAAGGAAACGTCGGCTACGAAAACACCAATATGGACGCAGCAAAAAAAATCGTCGGGAAACTGGCCAGCGGATTCTCCCTAGAGTTCTCCATCAGTGACGATGATAAAATCATGTACTCCGTGAACGGCTCGGATTCGTCTAGCCAGGCCATAAAGGCCGGTGTCCCTGTCCAGAAGGGCAAGGTTTCCAAGGCCGATGCGATTCAGAACAAGATTTATGAATGCACCGACGGCGATTCCACGAGAATCTTTAATTTCTACAAAAGCTCGTACACCTACGAAACTTCGGTCGACAACAATGTGGCGAACTGGCATGCCGGTCGCTACGACATCCAGCGCAACACCCTGTTGATGCTCCCATTACACAACGAGGGATGGTCGAGTTCAATGTTCGCATATTCCGTGGGCACCGACAATTCCATCACGATAAAAAGTGACGAATCCCTGAACTGCACGGTCAAGGATGTCGAGCAGGATTACGAAAACGATGCGGATTTTGTCGACGAATGGGTAGCGACTAAAAAAGACTCTAATTGAAAAGAGGCCCGCTAAGCGGGCCTCCTTTTTTTCGTCTAATTGTTTTTCATCTATTGGGCGCAAGC